>Ga0209702_10000709_pt1 | contig 69431 bp, 53 predicted proteins | sample FRY01_FD_187210 | JGI IMG/M metagenome (GOLD analysis project Ga0209702, IMG submission 187210) | Freshwater microbial communities from Lake Fryxell liftoff mats and glacier meltwater in Antarctica - FRY-01 (SPAdes) (version 2) | ecosystem: Environmental > Aquatic > Freshwater > Ice > Glacier... | reverse complement strand
GGCCTCCCGTACAGGGGTTGGGGCGCTAGAGGGAGGCCACAAGGGCCTCCCGTACAGGGGTTGGGGCGCTAGAGGGAGGCTATAAGGGCCTCCCTCACAGGGGTTGGGGCGCTAGAGGGAGGCCACAAGGGCCTCCCGTACAGGGGTTGGGGCGCTAGAGGGAGGCTATGAGGGCCTCCCTTACAGGGGTTGGGGCGCGGACGGCGCACTAGGACGCGTTCTCTGACCGGGGCCTGTGATATCAATTGAAATTGCTGAAATTGCGGCGCCGATTTACTCGGTCAGCGGACGCAAGAACCCATGCACGTCGAAGAACTTGTCCTCGGGATCCGCCGCGTCGAGCCCAGCATCCCAAAGCGCGTCATGGCGTCGCCCGCCCAGCCGCGCCGGCACGTGCATCGGCTGCCGCCGCGGGTCCAGCCATCGTGGCACGCCAGTCATCGGCCTTAGCGCCGCGGGCCTTAGGCCGTCAACGTCCCCGGCCGAGAAGTGGCAGGTCAGACAGAACGTCGCCCCACCGCTATCCGGGCGCGGCGCGTCCCACACACCAACCGGGATCTCTAGCCTGCCCCCGCGTAGACACCGATCCGCCAGATCACCCTCCTCACGCGCCCTTTGGTGTACCCGGTCCGCGCACACAAGCCGGTCATGTTGCTTCGGCAACATCACCCCCTGCAAACTCTCGCCTGCCCTCGGCTCCACGATAAGCTGCTCGCAGACCTCCGTCGTCCCCTCTGGAAAACGCTGCCCCACCAAACGCAACGCGTCCAAGGCCGTATGGCCCGATTCGTCCGCACGCGCCTCGACGTTCACCATGGTCCCCAGCGCCTCATTGCACGCTAGCTCGCCAAACGACCGGTCAACCTGCTCCTCAGCCGACACCGCGTAGATTCGCAGCTCGTCCACCCACCCCTTGAAGGTCCGCCGCTTCAACGCGGACGCCACCGTCGCCCGCGGCCCCGGGTGCCCCACGAACACGAACGCGGGCGCAAAAGCCCCCGAGTTGACCAGCTCAAACCCGATGCGCGCGTTTGTCGATGGGTTGAAGTGCAACCGTCCCAGCCAGGTCCCGTTCACCCGGACGTCCATCACCCGGTCGGTCGCGCCACCACGAACGGCCACCCCCAGATGCGCCCAATGACCATCAAGGATCAACCCCGTCACCGGCAGGGCCCGCAACCGCTCGTCGGCCGCGCTATAAAAGACCAGCTCCCTCTCGCCGTCGCTGGGCGCCCGCAGCCCAATAAAGCTTTGATCTGCAAATTGCATGATCACCCGCGGCCTCACCCCGAGACCCGGATCCCGTGGATCCAGCCACAGCGTCGCGTGGAAGTCCTGCACGCCACTCTGGAAGGGCATCGCTATCTCAATGTGGTCGTTATATCCGTCTAGATACAAACCCTTACCGATCACGCCACCCATCCCGACCGGCTCAACCCGCGCCCCGCCGCGAACCACGAGGTACGACGGCGGCGCCACCGCGACCCCGCTGAGCCCCGCCCCGCCAGCCGCCGCGTTCTGCAGCCAAGGCGACACCTTGAAACGGAAGTCCACGGTCGCCCCAAACCTTACAAGCGCCGCCGTGTCCGACGTCGGCTCGAACCCATCAAGGACGAACGCCGACGGGCGCGGCTTCAGCTGATTATTGAGCGGTTTCTCGTGCATATTGAGCGGCGCGTTCATGTGCGCCACCACCAGCGCGCGCGGGTTTAGATATGGGTCGAAGGCCAGCTCCACGTTGCGCTGAATATCCGTCTGCATCTGCCAGACCACATCAAAGGGCAGGACCGGACGCATCGCGTCGACATATCCAAGCATATGCTCGAAACTATTGACGGTCTGCACCCCTTTCGAGCGAAACACGGTCGGCGCCACACCACTATATAGGTTGATATCATATGATGTCAGCGGCCCCACGGCCCCCTCCGGCATCCCCGGGATCGAGTCCCCGCCCCCAAAATCCCCGACGTTCAGCTCGTCCACGAGCACGGCCTTGCCCCGAGTCCACGACCCGATCACCGCATACTGACTGCCTGGCCCATGGTCAGGGTTCATGAGCTGCCGGTCCTGGGCCGAGACCTGCTCGGTCGCGCTATCGATCCCGCGGGCCCCTTTGAACGCCCCGCCATAGTCGAAGAAGCGCGCTTGACGTGCGAACCAACCATCGCGCGCCAGATTCTGGGCCGCATAGAAGAGATTCCGACCCCGCCGATCGACCCACGGGTAGGCCCCAGTGTTCAACGTGCCAAACGGGATGGGCTCGCCCAACGTGTCCCGGTAAGGCGCGCCGTGGGTCGTCTTCGCGATGTCGTAGCGCGTGTTGACGTCTGGATCCGCCGGCATCCAGGAGTAAGGCCGAAAGTCGGCGAAACCGTCCGCCCGACACTCACCTAACTTATTGTAAGCATAAAAGACCCCGCCCAGGTTGATGAACAAGAGGCGTCCGTCCGCGGTCGTGATTGGCTCGAACATCGAGCGATTCTCGATGCACGCGCGATCACCACCGCAACCACTCGATCGGCCGTTCCACGTGCGCCCATCCCCGGACGTGCTGTCCCCGTCGTCATCGACCAACATGTCTCCCGCTACGTGCTGTTGAAAGAAATACTCGCAGAACCCCGGGGCCCCGGCCTTGCGGTTGCCTGACCCATCAAAGCAGCGCCCGGCTGGCCCACGAATCTGCGCCATAAAGCGCTGCGCGTTCGGGAACTTATTGCCACTGAAACACTCCCACCACGCCGCGCCGGTCATGTCCTGGCCGTTGGCGTCCGGACAGGCCAGCAGCTTCGTGCCGTCGCTCCTCACCTGAAAGGCCCTATTGAACTCAAAGCGCACAAACGCCGGCAGGGTCTGAAGATCATTTGTCCACAAAGCACCCGTCGGGGCGCGCGGGTAGGCCCACACCGAGTTGGACCCACCCTCGGGGAAGCTCGTCCGACCGGTGACCGTCCTCTTCGGGTCGCGCACAAAGACAGTCAGCGCGACGCTCCGGAGCTCCCAGCGCGCCCCGCCAATCGACGCCGTGGTGCCAGCCAATATGCTGACATCATAGCAGTCTCCGTCTTCCAGCGCGTCGGTCTCGCCGAAGCGGGCTCGGCAGGTCCGGGGGTTGTTCGGCGCGACCTCAGCGACCACGGTGCCGCCTGAAGACCCGGTGGAGATGCGATCGCTTGCGTTCTCGCACACGGTCGACTGCAGGACGTCAGCCTGGTGCAGATTCCCGTTCGCGTCCGTGAGGTGGGGCGTCAACGCGCTGTTCGTCGGGTCCCAGAGGACAAAACGCTGCAGGCTGCTACCGAACCACTTGTAGGGGTCGGTCCCAATGGGGTGAATGAGCCGCGTCGAGTCGACCACGGTCGTATCGTAGCCGGCGTTTTCAGGTCGAAAGATCGCCAGCTGGAAGGAATCACACCCATCGCACCCGCCGGAGACCGACAGGCGGCCATCTGCGGTCGACCGCGTCGACGGCATCACCTGGACCTTGCCGACGTGGTCCACAGAGCCATTCGCGACGACCTTGGCCGCATGCGGAATCGTGTCCGCGGCCGGATCAAGCTGAGCGCGCTTCAGCGACCGAATGATGCTCGGCGCGGGAGGGTGAACCTCGTTGTAGCAATCATTGACCCGCGCATAGCTGCGCCTCGAGCACGCGGGCGCGGTCACAAACGCTGAGGTCGTGAAGGCGATCCCCGGTAGGGGGCCCGAATCATCATCATCGTCCTGCTCACGGTCGTCGAGGACGGCGGCTAAGTGGCTCGGGACGTCAAGGACCGTCGCATCCGGGCCCACATCAGCCGCACTATCGACGCCAATATCGACCGCGACCACGTCGGGCGCCACGATGTCCGACGTCGCGTCGCCGATCGGCACATACACATCACGCTCCACGATCTCCGTCACGCCGACGTCCACGGTCGGCAAGTCCAGCGGGCCGCTCGCATCAGGCTCGCCGCTGGCGTCGCTACCACTGCACCCCGCGCTGAGCGCGAGTCCAGCTATCGAGATCATCAGACAAATCGAAAGACGCATGGAGACTCCTTAGGGGCAACGTCCAGATTTCAAACATCTCGAGACGCCGCAACCCCTTTCGTGTCGGACCCGCATAACCACGTTACGCAGACCCCCTAGCCCGGCCAGCGCATTTCCCGACAGTTCGTCAGTGAATGACTTCGTCGTCTGGTGCGTGATCATCATCGAAAGCGAATTGGCCTGTCGCGCGCCGGCCGACCCAACGCCGCAAGTGCGCGAGCACGCCCTCCCGAGCCCGCGGCTCGGTCGGAAGAGGCACCCCCACCGTCTGCACCGCATCAAGAGGCGAGTTGGGGTTGCCGAAGCAGAGCTCGGCGCGCGTCACCATGTCCGCGACGACCTCGACCCTCGAAAACGAACGCAGATCGTATTCGCGCGGGGTGCCAAGCTGGCGCAAGATGAGACGGGCGCCGTCCAGCGCGATCTCAGTCGGGAAGAAGAAGGGCGACGCGGCGCCTAAGATCCCTAAGCCCGCGATGGCCGCCCACCATGCGTTGTGCCACGCGAAAGCCACGGCGATGGCCGCCGCCAGCGCCAGCCCCCCCGCGACGGCCAGACGCCAAGGCTGTCGCCGCGCGGGCCACACGCGGTATCGCACTGCGCCTGCGCCGAACGTGGCGCGCGTTTCGCTCTCGACCTCTGAACCCTTGCCGACGTCCTTCATGGCCGTACCTTGGCCCGCCTTGACACCAACCGTCAAACATCCGACAACAACGCTCCTTATATTCCCGCGACGAGGCTAAGTTCTGAACCGTTTCTTCCGCAATTTTGTGATCAACAGCGCTAACGTCTTCCTCCTCCTCGCGATGATCTCTGGCTGCGGCGGCCCCGCGTCACCCCCGCCTGTATCACTGGTGCGCCCGGACGAGGCCCGCCTCGCGACCCTCGCCGCCGGTCCCACCGCGGAAGGCGAGACCACGGTCGAGGCCGACCTACGCCTAGAGCTTACGGACGCCGCGGCCTTTGAAGCGTACATCGCCGAGTGTCGCGTCGAGCAAGAGGCCGCCCGCGCCACCACACCCGACGCGGCGACCAAGGGGACTATCTACCAAGGAGATACCCCCGAGCCCCTCCCGGACTTGCCGAAAGATCAAATATTTCGGTGGGTCGAAGCGAATCCCGAGTTCCTCGACCCGAACCTCGTCTCCGAGTCGTCGGGCACCGCGATCGTCCTCAACCTCTTTGAGACCTTGTACGTCACCCCCCCGAACAACTCCCCGCCGCGTCCAGGCGCCGCGACCCACCACACCGTCTCCGACGACGGCCTCACCTGGACCTTCCATCTGCGCCCCGACATGCGCTGGTCCGATGGCACACCGTTCAACGCCCACGACTTTGTGTACGGCTGGCTTCGGGGCCTAAACCCGAAGACCGGCAGCAAGAACGCTCAGCTGCTTTGGTTCGTTCGGGGCGCCTCCGAGTTCAATAATGGGACCGAAGCGGACCCCACGACCGTCGCGATCTCGGCGCCCGATGACCTCACGCTCGTCGTCGGCCTCGTCGGCCCAACCCCCTTCTTCAACGAGCTCGTGACCTACACGGCCTTCGCGCCAATCCCGCGCCACGCCATCGAAAAACACGGGCCCAACTGGACCCGCCCCGAGCACATCGTCACGAACGGCCCCTTCCTGCTGTCCGAGTGGATCGAGCGCGATCGCTTTGTGCTCAAAAAGAATCCCGACTTCTGGGACGCCGCCAATATCAAGCTCGATGGCTCGGTGATCTACCACTCCGAAGACGAGCGTCGGAACGAGGTCCTCTACGCCAGCGGCCAGATCCACGTGGCTGAACCCCTTTCCCAAGACTCGATCCCCAAGTGGATCCAGTCGGGGCGCTCAGATCTACGTATCGACCTAAATATGTGCATCTACTACTATTCGATGCGCATGGACCGACCCCCGTTTAACGATGCGCGTGTGCGGCGAGCCTTCAACCTCTCCCTCGACAAGGTGCGGATGACACGACACATCTTGGGGTCATTTCAGAAGGTCGCCACGACTTTGGTCCCGGCCATGGTCGAGGCCTTCTCAGGTTATCGCCCGCCGCCTGGCCCCGCGTACGACCCCGTGCGGGCTGCCGAGCTCCTGGCCGCGGCCGGCTACCCCCGAGGACTCGGTCTGGAGGGCCTTGAAATTTCGTACAATACGTCTGAGGGGCACAAGCGTATCGCGGAGTTCGCCGGTCGCAATTGGAACGAGAAGCTTGGTATTGCAATCACGTCCGCGAATATGGAGTGGAAGAGTCTCTTAAAGAAGCACTCCACCGGGGACTTCCAGATCACTCGGACCGCCTGGTGCGCTGACTACCCCGATCCCGCGACCTTCCTGGAAGTCTTTCAATCAAAAAGCGAAAGCAACTACCCGGCCTACCTCAACCCGGCCTACGACGCCATCCTCGAGCGCGCCCGCCGCGAGGCCGACCCCCACGAACGCAACGCCCTCTTGTGCGCAGCCGAAAAGGGTCTCATCGCCGACATGCCCATCGTCCCGATGTACCAATACACCCGCTCGACTCTCATCCGCCCCGAGATCAAGGGCTATGAGGCTCAATACCAAGACCAGCATCTACTTCGTTGGATCTCAATCGATCACGATGCCGCGTCCACCCCAGCCACTCCTCAGCCCTAAGGACTCTCACAGCCGTGTTGCGCTTTCTCGCCGGCCGCCTCGTCGGGACCCTCGTTGTGCTCTGGGTCATCGTCACGCTCTCCTTCTTCCTGATGCGCTTTGCCCCAGGTGGGCCCTTTGACGCCGATCGCAAGCTCCGGCCCAACATCGAGGCGAACAAGTGGCTCATCTTCGGCATGGGCGTCGAGCTCACGGCCCCGGTCGACGGTATCGTCACACGCTTCGAGCCCCTGGCCGTGCAGTCGACAGAGCACGCCTCCGGGACCCTCCTCGCGACGATCGCGCCAACGGCCGGCGGGGCTCCGGTCAATATCATCCTACCCTACGATGGCCCGCTCGTGTCTCTCGCTCTCGACCCCGAGACGGCCATCGGCGCCACCGTCGCGGCTGGATCCAGACTCGCGGTCGTCCCGAAACCACTTTATCAACAGTACTTTGACTCCATTGGTAGCTACGTCCAGCTCGACTTCGGCAAGACCTTCGCCTCAGAGGGTACCCGCGACGTCTCCGAGGTGCTGCTGACGGCCCTGCCCATCTCGTTCACTTTGGGCGCGATGGCCCTCGGTTTTGCGCTCTTTTTCGGGACCTTAGCGGGACTCTTGGCCGGCCTCCGCCACAACTCCTGGGTGGACTACACGGTCATGTCCGGCGCGATGTTCGGCGCCTCGGTGCCCACCATGGTCAGTGGTCCCCTCTTCTTGGCGATCTTCGCGCTCGGGCTCCAGATCTTCCCCGTCAGCGGCTGGGAGGCGACCCAAGGGGATTGGTCGACCTGGCAGCACCGAGTCCTGCCGGTCGTGACCCTCGGCCTCGCCTATGTCCCCACCATCGCGCGCCTCACGCGTGGCGGTATGTTGGAGGTCATCAAATCCGACTGGATCCGGACTGCCCGCGCCAAGGGCGTCCCCGACCACCGCATCGTCACGCGCCATGCGCTCAAGGGCGCCCTATTGCCGACGGTCTCGTGGCTGGGGCCGGGCGTCGCCAGCATCGTCACGGGCTCGATCGTGGTCGAGCGCATCTTCGGGATCCCCGGGCTTTCCGAGCACTTCGTGACCCCGGCTATCAACCGCGACTACCCGATGGTCATCGGGGTCATCGTTGTCTACTCGGCTATCTTGGTGATCTTGAACCTCTTTGTCGACATCGCTTATACCTTCCTTGACCCCCGCGTGAAGGTAAGCTGACATGATGTCGAATAACCCGACGCCCGATGCGGGGCGCAGTCTGTGGGGGGATGCGTGGCGGCGCCTCAAGAAGAATCGCCTCGCGATGCTCAGCCTGATCTTTATCGTGCTGCTGTCCTTCTTCGGGTTTACGGCCCCCTTCTGGAGCGCCGAGTTTACGCGCTTCTCGCCGACTGAGGGCCACACCCGGCTCGCCAGACAGGCGCCCGGCGCGCGCGACGTCTCGACCGATCATCCGAGCTGGGACGGCGACAAGAGCTCTTTTGATTTCCTTGACTTCGACGGCGACGGAGCGCTCGGATGCGTCTTCATTCCGCCGGTGGATGTACCGATCGCGGGCCTGAGCGAGCTCAAAGAGCTCTCGCCGACCCTTCACGCCGAGACCGTCGCGGCCCTCAACTCGCTAGACGCCCAGATCGGTATTCGCAATATCGTCGCCATCATGCAGGGCAGCCTCAGCTGTCCAGAGCTCGCGCTCGCGGAAAAGATCGCCCAGGGCCACTTCGATTTCCTCATCGATCGCTTCGACTTAGCCCGTGGCGACGCCGAACCCGTGGATCTCGTCATCTCGACCGACGACCTTGTGACCTTCCGCGAGTTCCCCAAAGACGACCTCGACCTCCCAAAGGAATTTCGCGGTTTTGGGCTCGCGGGTCCGGACGCCTTTCGCGCCCTCGACGTCGACGGCGACCACATCATCAGCGCCTGGGAGATTGGCGAACGAACGCGCCATCTCCGCCAGTCTTCGCTGCCTCCAGGCGGAGGACCGAAGAGCTTCGACGTCTTCATCCGCCGACACGACCTCAACGGCGACCTCAAGATCTCACGCGATGAATACCCCGGGGCCCCGGTGCTCAATACCTTCCACCTCGGCACCGATAACCAGGGTCGCGACGTCCTCACGCGCCTTATGTATGGCGCGCGCCTGTCGATCATGATCGGGCTCCTATCGACCCTCGTGTCGCTAATCATCGGCGTGACCTGGGGCGCGGTCGCGGGCTATGTCGGCGGCCGCCTCGACAACTTCATGATGCGCATCGTCGACGTCCTCTATGGCCTGCCCTTCATGTTCCTCGTCATCCTCATCATGGTGATCATCGACGACCGAAATAATGTGGTGCTCCTATTTGTCGCCCTCGGCGCAGTCCAGTGGCTCACGATGGCGCGCGTCGTGCGGGGCCAAGTGATGAGCCTCAAGAACCGAGAGTTTGTCGAGGCTGCGCGTGCCATCGGTGTCCCAAAGATCGCGATCGTCTTTCGGCACCTCATCCGCAACGCCATCGGGCCCGTCGTCGTCTACTCGACGCTGCTCGTGCCCGCCGTGATTTTGGAAGAGGCCTTCCTCAGCTTCCTCGGCCTCGGCGTCGAGCTGTCGTGGGGCAGCATGATCGCCGACGGCTCAAGCAAGATGGAGTTGATGCCCTGGCTCATCATCTTCCCCGGGCTGGCCCTAGCCGGGACCCTGTTCGCGATGAACTTCCTCGGCGATGGTGTCCGCGACGCGATTGACCCACAGATGCAGGGGAAATGACGATGGCGAAGCTCCTAGTCTCACCCCAAGCGATGCCCCCCCTACCCCTCGGGTCGGCCCGCGACCACGACGGTGACAGACCGATCCTGGAAGTCACTGATCTTCAGGTTCAATTTCGCACGGAGGATGGCTACGTCACGGCGGTCGATGGGCTCAGCTTCGCGCTCAAACGCGGCAAGACCCTCGGGATCGTCGGCGAGTCCGGCTCAGGCAAGAGCGTCACCAACCTCGCGGTGATGCGCCTTCTGCCCGTGCCCCCGGCGAAGATCGCACGCGGCCACATTCGCTTTGACCACATCGATATTCTGAAGGCGTCCGAGAAGGAGATGCGGCGCATACGGGGTAACCGTATGGCCATGATCTTTCAGGATCCGATGACCAGCCTCAACCCCTACATGAAGATTGGTTCTCAACTGACCGAGGTCCTTGAGCTGCACACCGCCCACCGCGGCAAGAAGGCAAAAGAGCTCGCGATTCAGATGCTCGACAGGGTCGGGATCCCTAGCGCGGCCGACCGCTTTGACCAGTATCCGCATGAGTTCTCAGGCGGTATGCGCCAGCGCGTGATGATCGCGATGATGCTGCTCAACCGCCCCGAGGTGCTGATCGCTGACGAGCCGACGACGGCCCTCGACGTGACCATTCAAGCCCAGATTCTAGACCTCTTGCGCGATCTGCAGCGCGAGATCGGCATGGCCATCGTGCTCATCACACATGATCTCGGCGTCGTCGCGGGCATGGCCGACGAGCTGATCGTCATGTACTCTGGGCGCGTGATGGAGTCGGGCCCCGTCGGGTCGGTCTTTGCGAATCCGTCGCACGCCTACACGCTCGGGCTCCTGCAGAGCATCCCGCGGGCCGATCTCAAACAGCATCGCCTCTATTCAATCCCCGGCCGGCCGCCTGACCTCGACAACCGCCCGCCCGGATGCGCCTTCGCGCCGCGCTGTCGTTTCAAGTCCGACCGTTGCGATACCGAGCTTCCCGAGCTGGTCGAGGTCGCACCCGACCATCGCGTCGCGTGCTTCCACGTCGATCTCGTCCGCAAAGCCGCCATCGACGCGGGCCTAGCATCGATGCAAGATGACCCTCGGGACGAGGAGGGTGCGCCGTGACGAAGGTCCTACTCTCGATAAAAGACCTGAAGGTCCACTTCCCGGTCACCCACGGGACCCTCTTTCACAGGAAGAAGGCCGTCGTCAAAGCGGTCGACGGGTTCTCGCTTGATATATTTGCAGGTGAAACTGTGGGCCTGGTCGGCGAGTCGGGCTGCGGCAAATCCACGACCGGGCGCGCCATCTTGCAGCTCTATCTGCCGGGTATCGCCGAGATCAGCGGACGCCTCGAGTATGCAGGGACCGAGCTCATTGGCCTTGGCAAGTCGCGCGCCGGCCGCAAGCAGCTCCTGGCCTATCGGCGTGAGCTCCAGATCATCTTCCAGGACCCCTACGCCTCGCTCAACCCGCGCATGAATATTGGATCCATCATCGCCGAGCCGATCCGGGTCCATCGCCTCGCGCGTGGCGCCGAGGTCCAAAAGCGAGTCGATGAACTGCTTGAAATCGTAGGGTTGTCCCCGTCCCTGGCGAAGCGCTATCCCCACGAGTTCTCGGGCGGTCAGCGCCAGCGTATCGGGATCGCGCGGGCGTTGGCGCTCAACCCATCGTTCATCGTCTGTGACGAGCCCATCTCGGCCCTCGATGTGTCGATCCAAGCCCAGATCATGAACCTGATGGCGGACTTGCAGGCGCGGTTCAACCTGACCTACCTCTTCATCGCGCACGATCTCGCCGCGGTGAAGCACATCGCCGATCGCATCGCCGTCATGTATCTCGGTAAAATCGTAGAACTATCAACCGCCGACGCCGTCTACGAAGAGGCCCTACACCCCTACACCCAGGCGCTCATCAGCGCGGTGCCGATCCCGGATCCCCGCCAAAATGGCCGCCGGCGGATTAAGCTCGAGGGCGAGATCCCGAGCCCGATGTCCCCACCCACCGGCTGTGCGTTTCACCCGCGCTGCGCCTACGTTGAGCCGATCTGCCGCAACGAGGCCCCCAAGCTCACCGAGGTCGCGCCGGGCCACGCCGTGTCCTGCCATCGCGTGGCGCGCGGCGACAGGTTCCCTATTCGCGTCGTCTGAGGGTCACCGCTTCACTGCGGCGAGGCTGGCACGAGCCACGCGGCGAGGCGACGACCTAGCTCGGTGTGCCCGCTATTCGTCAGGTGCGCGTAATCGCCTGAGATCCATCGCTTTTTTCGCCAAGCCTGCAGTGTCGCGCTGGTGTGACCGCCCATCAGCTCGATGGTGTCCACAAACGCGCAACCCTTGGCTTTCGCGGCGGCTCGCTGACCCGCGTAGAGCGTGGCGAGCTTCGGATCGAGCTTTTTGGCGCCCTTAATCGTGACGCCGTGGACGAGGGGGCCGACGACGAGGCAGGCCGCGCTGGGGGCGCCTCTCTTGAATGCGGCGATGACCGCCACGATGTCCTGCTGGTGAGCGTCCGCGGTGAGGCCAGCGTCGACGCGCTCGTTGCCACCGAAGTTTACCACGATGAGAGCCGGAGCCCGGGCGCGGATCTGCTTCGCGAGGTGGTCGGCGTCAGCGTTCAGCCAACGGCGCGCGCGGATCCCGAGGATCCCGAGAGGATCCAGCTGTACGCCACCGCGGCGCGCCTCGAGGGACGCGCCGTAGAGGCGGATCGCTCCCTCAAGGACCTTGATCTTGACCTCTCGCGTGGCGGGCGCCTCAAAGTTGACCGACCAAGTCTCGTCTCCGAGCTCTTCAGATTCGGCCGAGAAGGTGGCGATGGGTGTTTTTGCGCCGTCGACAAAGACGCCAAGCTTTCCAGCCTTCGGCCCTACCTGGACGAGGACGTCCACGCCACGCACAGGCGCCGGTGGGGCGTCCTCCCAGAGCAACGTCAGGCTCGCCCCCCGCCCGCCCGCTGCGACGACGCCTCCGAGGCCGTAGCGGCCGTTTTCCACGTTACCCTGGATGACGCTGCCTGTGCGCCACCCGGTCCGCTTCATCCGGACCCCGTCGCGCAAATAGCCGTCAAAGGTGGTCGCGCCGAGGACAAAACCGGCGCCACCGTCGCCATACCGTGTCTGCAGGGCCTTGCGCACAACACGGGTGTAACCATCTGAAATAATGGCGCTGTCTCCAAACCAGACGATTCGTATGGGCGGGGTCTCTCCGCTAGTCGTGGCGGCCTCTAGCGCCGCCGTGAAGGTCGAGAGCCCGCGACGTTGGTCATTCGCGACGGTCTCTGGATCGTTCGCGTGGGCGCTCGCCACGAGGCCAACGCCCGCGACGTGCAGGCTAGTGATGAGGGTGAGGAGAGAGAGAAATGTCTTCATAGTCAAACCAAGTCTGGGGCCTAAGCCGTCCTTCGTGTAGGCTGCGTTCACGAGAAACGGCCCAGTTGTCAACATTGTTCCGCGTCAAGGCGGCCAAGACAGCGGTCCTTCTCGAAAGACGTGACAAGCATTTGCCGTCCGGACCGTGATTCGTTATGGTTCGGACATTCAGGGGGCGGGGTCAGCCCGGTGATCCGGTCAGGAGCACTCGATATGGGTTTTGAGTTCAACACACAGCGGCGCATCAGCGGTGTCGTCATCGGTACAGTCGCGGACAACGTGCACCCCGAAGGCGCCTACGCGGTCAAACTCTCGTTTCCCTGGATCGCCAGCGCGGACACGGGCGACGAACAAGACTTCCCGTCGACGTGGTGCCCTGTGGCTTCGGTCATGGCCGGCAACAAGCGCGGGTTTTACTGCCTCCCGGAAGTGGGCGACGAGGTTGTCGTGTCCTTCTTCCACGGCGACATGCGCTATCCGGTCGTGCTCGGCGCGCTCTGGAACAGCGTCGACAAGATGCCGGTCGGCGGCGACGGTCCCCCGGAGATCACCGACCCTCTCGGCAATAAGGCCGGCTTGGCCGACGCGCTCATCGACAACAACGCCGCTGGCGGCAAGAATAACGCCAACTACTGGGTCAGCCGCGCTGGCTCGGGCCTCGTGTTTGACAACACGGACGGCAAGAACAAGCTGGTGATGTTCACCGCCGCAGGTTCGTGCATCAGCATCAACGACGAGAAGAACGTCATCTCGATCTTCGACAACACCGCGCAGGTCTACCTGTGCTTGGATGCCGACAACAAGAAGATCACGATGGAGTGCGTTGACGGCGACATCGACATCCTGTGCAAGAACGGCACGTTCAACGTCGAAGCCAAAGACATCACGACGACGGCCTCGGCAAACCAGACGCACAACGCGGACTCCAAGTGGGTTCAGGAGAGCGGTTCGACGATGGACTTCACGGCCGGCGGCAACGCCACGATGGAAGCGCCCAAGATCCACCTCAATCCCTAGGCAAGGGCGTCGCCTTCCCGCTTTTGCGCGCTGCGACACGTAAGAGGACTCGAACCGGAGATGGTCGAGTCCTCTTTCTTATTGGGCGCGCGGCCGCTATGGTCCTCCGCCCGTCGCCCAGCGACACAGAACGCAACTTGATGCGTCCCCTTTTTTGATCGCCGCGGGAAGTCGCGACAACACACGTCCATGGTTATGCTCACCTATCGAAATCAGCCGGCTAAACCGACCGAGATGCCAACCTCGCCGCCGGGGCACCTGTGACAAGCGCCTTCGTCACCTTCGCCGTGAGCTTGGCCGTGGCTGCGATTCTGACGCCACTCGTGCTGCGTTGGGCGAACGCGCGCCGATATTTCGATGCGCCGGACGACCGCAAGGTCCACGTCGCGCCGATTCCACGGCTCGGCGGGATCGCGATCGTGCTCGGTTTTTTTGCACCGCTGACCGGGTTGCTGCTCGTCGATGTCGGGATGACCGAGTCCCTCCAAGGGATGGGGCAGCAGCTAGTCGGTCTGTACGTAGGTGGTCTGCTGATCACGGCGGTGGGACTTTACGACGACCTCAAGGGCGCGAACGCCATCCAGAAGCTGATCGTGCAGCTCGCTGTGGCGCTACTGATGTACCAGTTCGGCTACCGGATTGAGATCATCTCAAGCCCCTTCGGCGGAAACATTGAGCTCGGGGCCTTGTCCGTCGTCATCACTGTCTTGTGGTTTGTTGGGGTGATGAACGCGGTCAATCTTATCGATGGGCTTGATGGCCTCGCCGGTGGGATTGGCTTTATCTCGATATCGACGCTGCTGGTTTTAGCCGCCTTGAATAACAACATCGTCGCGGTACTCTTTTGCGCGGCGCTCGCCGGGTCCCTCGGTGGGTTTCTCATCTACAACTTCAACCCTGCGCGCATCTTCATGGGTGACACGGGCTCGCTCTTCTTGGGTTTTGTGTTGGCTGCGCTGTCTATCTCGACCTCGACCAAGGGCTCGACGGCGGTCGCGCTGACGATCCCGATCTTAATCCTGGGCCTGCCTATCCTCGACACCGCGATGGCCATCGGCCGTCGGATACGTCTGCGTCGGCCTATCTTCTCTGCGGACCAAGACCACATTCATCACAAGCTCTTGCGGGCCGGATTTAGCCACCGTGGCGCCGTGCTGGCGCTCTACGGTTTAGCGCTGGTCTTGGCGCTCGCCGCGATTGGCCTGCGGTTCCTCTCCGCGCCGGCGGGTGGCGTCGCCGTGGTGATCGCGGCCTTGCTGCTGGCCATGGTGCTGCTGGTGTTGGCGCGCCGGCGGGCTATACCTCGGGAGCTCGTCCTCGGGCCTGACGCCGATGGTCTGCAGGCAAGGGCACGTGCCGACCAGCTTGGTCTCCAGCTCGACGGCGCCGAGAGCGCGCTCGCGATGGGTCAAGCGCTAGAGGCGTTCGCAGGCCGGACGCGAATCGCGGCGCTAGAAATTACAGATGGGCAGCGGCCGATCTTCGGATGGCTAAGAGCGACCACGACCCAAGAGCAGCTTCACCCACTTGTACGCTATCGCATCCCGCTCGCTGGAAGAGGCGAAGGGGCCGAGGCCACCGCAATCTTGACCCTGCACTTCTTTCAACTGGTTGAACCGCATGATAATTATTCGATCGTCATGCCCTGGGAGAGGCTCGCCCCGATCCTCGTACGGAACCTCGATCGGCTCGTGTGGGCCCGGCTCCAGCCCCGAATCCCGGAGCTCACCGAGGCGCCACAGCCGACCGCCGACTTTGCGATGACGGTGGCTCGCACCTTGACCGGACAGCACGTTCGCGCCAAGTCCGCCTGACCTCAGCCTTGGATCTCGCGACGCACCCCGGCACCGTGGACCCCTATGCATATCGTTGCTCTTAATCATGTTTACTGGCCCAACTCGGCGGCGACGGCCCAGCTCCTCACGGAGTTGGCTGAGGGCTTAGCCGCGCGTGGCCACGAAGTGACCGTGATTGCCCGCGCCGATAGCCCCCGCGACCCCGCCGATGGCCTACGCAACGGGGTGCGGATTGTCCGGGTGCGTGACTCAGGACTTGGCAAGACGAAGCTCTGGCGACGCGCGGCGGACTACGCTTCCTTCTACGCTGGCGCGCTGAAGGCCCTCGTCGCCCTCGACCGCAAGCCCGATGTCTTTATGGCCCTCACGACGCCTCCGCTCATCGCGCTCGCCGCGCAGGGGGCGGCCCTCTTTCGCAAGACCCCTGTGGTCTCGGTGGTTCAAGACCTCTATCCGGATGTCGCGGTGGCGCTCGGCGCGATCCCGCGCGGGAGCCTCTTTCATCGGGCCTTCGCCGAGGCCACCCGCCTATCCTTTTCGCGCAGCGCCGCGATCGTCACACTCTCGGACGCCATGCGACGGCGGGTCCTAGCCTACGGGGCGGCCCCAGAGCGCGTCACGACCATCGCCAACTGGGCGCTTAGCGAGCTCGAGGCCACACCCCCGACACCCGAAGTGGGCGCTGAGGCCCGTATTCGCTATGGCCTCGGCGACCGCTTTGTCGTCATGTATTCCGGCAACATCGGCGCGGGCCATCAGTTCGACACGTTCATTGCAGCAGCAAAGGAACTCCGCGACGACACGAACATCGTATTCTGCGTCGTCGGCGATGGTGTCCGTCGTCCCGAGATTGAAGAGGCTGTGCGGCGCGATGGCCTCGAAAATGTGCGGCTGATGCCGCTCGCGCCACGCGAGTTCCTGGCTGAGAGCCTCGGCGCGGCGGACGTCCATGTCGTGACGCTGCGTGACGATATGGCGGGGCTAATCGTGCCGTCGAAGCTCTACGGGATCTTCGCGGCGGCGAAGGCCTGCCTCTTCATTGGCCCCGCCGAGGCCGACGTCGCGGATGCGGTTAAGCGCGCCGACGCTGGTGGGGCCTTCGTCCACGGAGACGTCGCGGGCGTGGTGGGTTGGCTGCGGCAGGTCGCGTCCATGCCTGACGGCGGAAAGGCGTTGGGCGCCAACGGTCGCCGCTACCTTGAAGCGGAGTGCAGTCGCCATGGCGCGATCCTCGCCTACGAGCGAGTCCTCGCTGAGGCGGCCGGGCAGCCGATCCCGAACACGAACGCGGCCGACACAGGCCTGGCTGGACGGAGCGCGTCATGACGCAGATCTATCGACATCCCGACGACGACGGCCCACGCCCGGAGACCTCGACGATCGCGTCGATCCGGCATGCTGATGCGGTGCAGGTCGAGAGCGACGCGCGGGACAAAGAGAGCCTCGGTGCCCTTGTCGGCGGCTACGTGCGCATCCTGCTGCGGCGCAAGTTGGTGGTATTGGTTGTCTTAGCGGCGGTAATCGGCGCTGGATGGCTTTGGCTACAACAGCAGGTGCCGGTCTATCGGGCGACGTCAAAGGTCGTGATCTACAGCGAACCGCCGAGAATCTTTCAGAACGTGCGGGATGTCGTTGAGCTAGGCGCGCCGCGGGATTTCCGGGGTCAGATGGCCTTCTTTGAGACCCAGTATAGCATTATCCGCAGCACCGACGTGGCTGAGGCGGTGCTAGACCGAGAAGGCCTTTGGAATAACAGGCACCTGCTAGGACTCGACAAGGTCGAGGGGCTGAGCGAGGCCGAGTTCGCGAAACGGGTCGAGAAGATACATCAGCCAACGTTGCTCGCGGGGCGAATCAACGTGCGCCCGGTACCAAACTCATTGCTAGTGCAAATTGATTTTGATGACAACGATCCGGTCTTTGCGCGGCGGCTCGTCAACGCGGTGGCCTACGCCTATCGTGACGCAAACGTTCGATATAAAAGCAAGATCGTTGAAGAGGCCACCGAGGACTTGCGGCGCGCGACCAACGAAAAGATCGCGGACGTCAAGGTCTCTGACGATGCGATGCAAGCGTTCGAGAAGCAGCACAAGATCGGCAGCATCGAGGCGAGCAAGGCCACCATCGACGAGCGGATGAAGCGACTCAACAGCGAGCTCACCGACATCCAGATCGCGAAGAACACGCTCGAGGCGAAGTGGAAGTCCCTCTCTAGTTACGCGAAGGGCGGCGATCCCTTCAAGCTCCGCAACACCTACCTCCTCAATAATGACGTGATTCGTCTCTTGAAGCAGCAGCTTGTGACCGTTGAGGCCGAGCTGGCGCAGCTCAAAGCGAAGTACCTGGAAAAGAACACCGATGTCATCGCGAAGGAGCGCCAAGCGGCGTCCTTGCAGTCCATCGCGCGGCGCGAGATCCAGAACATCGCCGAGAGCGTTCGGCGATCTCTCGATGAGATTGTGGGCACCGAGGCCGGGCTCCTGGCGAGCTTGGTGGTGGTCCGCGAGGAGCAGCAGATCATCGCGGACATCGCGCTTGAGTACGGGCGCATGCTTGAGGCTCGGACGGTCCTTAAGGACAATGAGAAGCTCTTCTCCCAGCGCCTCTCGGAGATGAGCGAGGCCAGCAAGTTTGAGGGCAACAACGTGCGCGTCTTGGAGGAGGCTATCCTACCGGGCGCGCCGATCTCCCCGCGGCGCTCCATCGTCTTGATCGGGTCGGTCCTGCTGGGATTTATCCTCGCTTTCGCGTTTGCGTTGTTGGTGGATTACGCGGACGCGACCATCAAGGACTGGCGAGACATCGAGGAGCGCCTTGGTTACAAGGTGTTGGGTGTCATTCCGGTGATCGGCGCGCGCCCGAACAAGCACCTGACCGCGACCGAGCGGCGTCAACGCGACCTCTTTATCCACGAGAATCCAACCTCGCAGGTGGCTGAGGCGAGCCGGTCGCTAAGGACGAATCTCCTCTTTATGGCGTCCACGCGACGGCTTGACGTATTGCTCGTGACCTCGGCCGGCCCGTCCGAGGGCAAGAGCATGATGGCGACCCACATCGCGACGTCGGTCGCCGCGTCGGGGAGCCGGGTGCTATTGGTCGAGGGCGACATGCGTAAGCCCCGCTTGGCTTCCAGCTTCGGATTGCCTGATGGGTTAGGGCTCTCGTCGGCGCTGGTCGGAAAGGATCATGTCGACCGCTATACCCATCCGTCCGGGATCAAGAATCTGGACGTGATGGTTTGTGGTCCAATCCCGCCAAACCCCTCGGAGTTATTGCACACGCCACGTTTCGTCGAGATTTTGGCCGAGATGAAGCAACGGTATGACACGGTGATCATCGACAGCCCGCCTCTACTACCGGTGTCGGACGCGTTGGTGATCTCGCAGCAGGTCGGAGGCGTGCTCGTCGTCGTACGTGCAGGTCAAACGAGTCGACATGGATTGCGCCACGCGCTCAGAGGCTTGCGTGCGGTCCAGGCGCCCGTCCTCGGCGTCGTGTTGAACTACCTCAGCCCAAAGAAGGGCCAAGGATACGGTTACGGCTATGGCTACGGCTATGGCGGGGGCACCTACTACGGGCAAGGCAACGCGCCCGAAGAGGACGCGTCGCCTTGATTACCCCTGGCGGTGACTACGCGGACGCGCAAGCTCGGGGCCGACGTGCGGTGGCGATCAGGGTCGGAGGTCGTCAACGCGTTGATGCGGCGCGGCCTTTGTCGGACTTTGGACTGACCGGTCCAAGCCGGCGGAACCGAATTGTGCGCCTGGGATACTTGCGTGATGGCTGAACCCGAACGGGCCGCGAGGACGTCGCGCTGGACGCGGTGGATCATGCTCGGATTGCTTGTGGCCGCGCCGCTTGCGCTCGGTGGCGTGCATCCCCCCGTTCGCTTCTTGGCGATGGTCTTGGCGGTCGGTTCGCTGGTAGTTTGGGGGATTGCGCGGGCGCGCGATGGCTTGACGGTCACGTTTGGCTGGTGGGGCGGCGCGTTGGCGGTGGGGTGCGGTGCGGCATTGTTGCAGCTGCTGCCATTACCGGTGGGTGTCGTTGAGGTGTTGGCGCCGGAACGATTCTCGTTGGCGCGTGAGATCGCCGGGGCCCTCGGAGAGGATGTCCCTGGTTGGATGTCGTTGGGGCTTGATCGAGTCGTGGTCGCGTATGGGTTGGCCGGTCTCACGTTGCACCTGGCCGTCTTCATGTGGGCTCGACATACGGGGCGCGCCGGCTGGTCGCGGGAGCGGTTCGTCATCGCGATTGAGGTGGCGGCGGCCGTCGCGGTGGCGGTTGGGGTGGTTCACCAGCTGGCCGGCTGGGACAAGCTCCTTGGCTTCTACTTGCCAGCCGCCGGGAGTGTGGGCGGCCCCTTCCCTGCGACATTTGTGAACCCAAATCATTTTGCGGCCTTATGCTTGATGGCGGCACTACTGGCGTGCGGCGCGGCCATTGGCGACGCCGGCCGAACTGGCTGGCACGGGGCGATGGGCATTATAGCGGCGGTCGGAGTCTTTCTGTCGATGTCGCGCGCAAACGCGCTCTTACTGGTGGTCGGGTTGGCGTTTGTCGGCCTGCCGTGGGCCTTCGAGCGCGTACCAGATGGCGAGAGCGGCGACCGGCGGGTGCGGGCGCGGCGCTTCCTAGTTGGGCTCGGGTCCCTTGTATTTATTGCGTTCGTATTCGTGGGGCCGGAGCGCTGGCTGGCTGAGCTCGAGGGCGTGTTTCAGCATCCGACGTCGAATGTCGAGGCGCTCGTCGGCGGGTGCTGGGGCGCGGGGGCGCGGGTGGTCGGTGCCTACACGTGGTTTGGGGTCGGAAGTGGCGCCATGGGGCTCGCGACGCCCGCGTTTATTGATGGGTGGTCCTTGGGGCTCGTGACACATGCGCACAATGGCCTGCTTGAGGTGTTGGGCGAGCTCGGCGTGGTGTTGGGGGGGCTCGTGTTGCTGTTGGCGGCCGGGGGCATGGTGGCCTACGCGCGACGGGCGTGGCGCGACCCTGTGCGGTGGGGCGGCTTGGTGGTGTTGCTCATGGGGGTTATCCAGAACTTGGTCGATTTTTCGTGGTGGATCCCGGGGGTTGGGCTTGGGGTCGCGGCGGTGGCGGGGTTCGTGTCGAGCGGCGGCTCGCGACGCGCGGTGCGGCCTGTGGCACGTGGCGTGGTCTCTCGTGGTGGGTGGGTGTTGGTTGTGGGGGCTGCGGGGGTGATTGGCCTCGTGGTCGGGTGGCCGCTGGTTTCGGGGTGGCGCGGTGAGGCCACGGTCGCGCTGGAGGCTGGGTCGGACTACGACTGGAGGGGTTTGGCGCGGGCGCGGGGCGCAGACTTCTTGGCCCTGGGTTTCGCGGGGGCCTTGGCAGAGCGACGGGGGGAGGTTGAGGTGGCCGAGCGGCTCGCGGCGTTGGCGATCGCGCGGGCGCCGATGTCACCAGAGGCGATCGCGCGTGGGTTCAAGTTGGCGGTCGCGCGTAACAACGATGAGGCTGCCGTGGCGCTGGTCGAGCGGGAGGTGGGTGAGCCGTTGGTCGGGAAGCACGCCGCGTATGAGTTGGTGCTCTCGGCGAGGCATCGTGAGGGTATTCTGCGGGCGTTTTTTGGGGTGGCGGCTGAGCGCGTGCTGGAGGGGGTGCGACGCCTCGAGCAGGTGCAGGAGCGGGAGGCGGCGAGAGAGCTGTTGACGTGGGGCGTCGCGCAGTTTCCCGATGAGCCGCTGTTGGTTGAGGCCTTCGGGGCGCGATTGCCAGGCGGCGCCGAGGATTTGGAGGCTTTGGGGCGTTTGGCGACACGCGCGCTTTCGAAGGCGGGCGGGACTGAGGACGCCGGCGTGCGGGCCGCGTGGGAGCGGGTGGGGTACTTCCTTGAGGGGCGGCGGTCGATGGCGCGAGGTCGGCACGCGGAGGCGTGGTCTCTGTTCATGGGCGCTGTTGAGGCTTCTAAGGTTGAAAGTATTCGCGAACACGGCGACGGGGACAGCGCGAGGGCGCGGTTCGCGGTCGAGGGGCGTGTGCTTTCGCTGACTATGGCGTGCGCGGCGGCCTACGCGGTATCGCGGGTGGACCAGATGGAAGTGTGTGTGAAGGGGCTGGAGGCGGAGGACGATCAGACACCGAGGCTTAGAGGCGCGCTGCACCTCGCGCGGAGCCGGTGGCGGGCCCTGGCTGGTGAGACGCGGCTGGCAATCCGGGAGCTGCAGGCCGCGATTCAACACCGACCCGACATGTTGGGCTATCACGCGGAGTTGGCGGAGCTGTTCGAGAAGTCCGGTGACAAGAAGGCCGCGGCGCGCGAGCGTCTGCGCGCCAAACAGCCCGCCTCGCCCTGATGGAGCGCTCGAGCTCGCTCATGCCGGGCGGCTATACTACGTCGGAGTTGGGCTGGTGAAGCTCGTGCAGGACCCTTGGACCGCCCTCGCGCAGGACCCTTGGACTGTCACGTTGCAGGACCCTTGGACCGTCCTCGTGCAGGACCCTTGGACCGTCCTCGCGCAGGACCCTTCGGCTTGCAGGACCCTTGGACTTGCATGACCCTTGGACCGTCCTCGTGCAGGACCCTTGGACTGTCATTTTGCAGGACCCTTGGACTTGCCTCGCGCAGGACCCTTGGACTTGCATGACCCTTGGACTCACGGCTTGCAGGACCCTTGGACTGTCATTTTGCAGGACCCTTGGACTGTCACGTTGCAGGACCCTTGGACCGCCCGGCGCCGTTACTTTCCGATACAGAACGTCGCAAAGAGGCGGTCGAGGACGTCGTCCGGCGTCGTCGCCCCCGTGATCTCGGCCAACGCCTCTAGGGCGCTTTGGAGATCGACCGCCGCCAATTCCGGTGACTCTCCTGCACGCAGTGAGTCCACCGCCCGGCTGATGTCTTCGTCAGCGCAAGTCAGCGCGTCGCATTGCCGCGCCCGTGTGATCGTGGGACGTTCTTGGACATCTACACCCAGCGCCTTCGCGATCGCAGCCTTGAGCGCCGCGATTGACCCCAGGTCCCGCGTACTCACAGAGACCCCGCTCGCGGGTCGGCGCATGTCCTGTTCGACTAAATCCGATTTCGACCACACGTTTAGTCGCGTCGCGTCGGACTCGAACTCATCGACCACATCATCGTCCCACCCCGCCGACGCCCCGCCCGGTGCGCGGACGACCAATAGGAGATCTGCGTCGCGGATTGCGCCTATCGCCCTCTCCACGCCCATGCGTTCGACCTCGTCGTCGGAATCGCGGACGCCGGCCGTGTCGGTCAATGTGACGACCACACCAGCAATGTCGAGGCTCTCGGTCAGCGTGTCTCGCGTCGTCCCAGGCGTAGCGGTCACGATCGCCCGCGACGAGCCATAGAGCGCGTTGAAAATCGAAGATTTACCGGCATTTGGCGCCCCCGCGAGGACGATCTGCGCGCCGTCCCGCAACAGGCGGCCGAAGCGATAAGTCTCGACGAGCTGACGAATTCCCGCGCGTACATCGTCAAGGTCGCCTGCGAGTCCCAGCGGGTTCATGAGTGGGACGTCCTCTTCCACGAAGTCAATATTGACCTCAATGGCCGCGCGCACCCGTATTAACGACTCCCGCAGTTCCTCCACGCGATCACGCAACCCCCCGATGAGGTTACGCCGCGCATGCCGCGCAGCCACCCCAGTCTGCGCAGCAATCAGATCCGCGATAGACTCCGCCTTCGTGAGATCAACTTTGTCGTTCAGAAACGCCCGCTGCAGAAACTCTCCCGGCCCGGCCGCCTTCGCACCCCCTTCCAAGAGAACCTCGAGGCACTCCTCCAGATGCAGATGGCCCCCATGAAGATGAAATTCCACTACATCCTCACCAGTTAGACTTCGGGGCGCGTAAAACGTCGCTACAAGCCCCTCGTCCAAGACTTCTGCGTTGGAATCGACAAATTCACCGAACGACAGCTGACCGTGGCGGGTTCCTTCTGATTTTGTTCGGAAAAATCGACGCGCCAGGGAAATGGCCCTCGGGCCGGAAACGCGTATGATACCGACACCGCCACCGGTGGCGGTCGCGATCGCGGCGATTGTGGCGTGATCCACCGTTTCGTCTCTTGCTCCCATGCGGGAAATGTATGCTGGATGCTGAGCTTCTTTTCAATCAGGCTTTGGCTGCGCGCGAGTCTGGCAACCTGCCGCTCGCGATGGATCGGCTCTTGCGCGTCGTGGAACAGCAGCCCGTCGATACCGAGGCTCGCCTCCTCCTCGCTGAAATTCGGCGTGAGCTAGGCCGCACCGCAGAAGCCGAGGCCACCCTCGTCGAGGGTCTGCGCTATCCGCTCGATTTCAACAATGCGCTGCCGCTCTGGCTCGCCCTTGCAGATGTCCGCCTAGCCCTCGGCGATGCCGCCGGCGCGGCGCGGGCCTGCAGACGTATTCTCGCCCAACGCCCAGAACACCCCGAAGCGCTCTACCTGCTGGGCAACGCCTTTCTCGACGCAGGGGCCTTCTTGGAGGCCGTCCGCGCGTTCGGCAAGGCCCTCGAGACAGACCCATTCGATGCCGAGACGTGGCACAACTACGGAATCGCGCTCGAGCGCTCGGGCGCAGCCGATGCCGCGCAAGAGGCCTATGAGACGTGGCACCGACTCTCGGCGACGGACGATCGCGGCGCACCGCCGGATTTTTCCCGTCTCAGCCTCGAGGATGATCAGTAGAGGTGGCGGGCACCGTCGGCGCCCGCCACGCAAGGACTACTCGTCCTCGCTCTGACCAGCCTCTGCGGCTTCATTGACCCAGCCCTGAAGGGCATCAAGGATCCCACGGGCCTGCGCGAGCGAAGAGATGTTGAACTTCGACTGCTGGCGATACACGCCGTTCCGTTTCTGATAGCGGCGCAGCGTGAACTTCGCGGCTCCGTACTCGCCGCTCTTGGCCATTTCACGAAACTTAAAGATGATCGTGACCCAGCTGCCGCGGGACAAGATGACCTTGTCGAGCTCCTCGACCGTGACCGTCCCGTTTTCTTCCCAAGTACAGGTGATTTCGTCGATTGTTTCTGCCATGTTACAGCCTCTTCGGTCGTGGTGGGGAGGGTGTTCGTCGCGCCTCCAAAGAGGCGTCCGGCGTTATCTACCGCACGTCGTCGTTTGGGACCACCAAAACATCCGCCTCTCGACTCGCTAGAGCGTGTCGCTCACCGACTGGCCGCCACGCAAGCGACGCCACGTCATGACAGTGAGTGCGAGCAATATCGCAACATTCGCACCACCCGACCCGGCGCCACAGCCCGAGCCCGCGGCTTGATATTCGCCTGCTGCGGGCGCGCCGCCCGCTTGCACCGAGGGGGCCTGGGCCGCGCCACTATCTGTCGCCGGTTGGGCAGGTTCCTCGGTTGGGATGCCATCGGGTCCGGGCTCGGTTGGGGGTTCTGCTTCCGGGGTCTGGGCGAAGGGTTGATCTCGCGAGAGATGATTTGAAACGCAATCGAACCAACCCTCCTCCTCGACCCAGCCGCAGCTAGTTCCGACGGGGCAAGTGCGCTTTTTGACCTCGCGGGCGTCACAAAAGACGAGGGTGTCTTTCGCGTCGCAGGCACCGCTCTCGTTGACGTCACCGCACCCCGCCAACGACGCCGCAACACAGCCAGCGGCGCCTTGGAAGTGCGCGTCATCGAGCACGCAGAGCTCACCCGACGGGCACTCCACGCGGACCAGCACGTCATTTTGGCAGTAGAGTAGGGTCGTGTTTCCCTCGCAGCTGCCCGCCGCCCTGACCTCACCACAGGTGGTCGCGTGGACGGACGACCCGAAGGTCAGCCCCGCGAGGACCACCAAACCCAAACCCAAGCTGTATTTCATTCGTTTTGCCATCCCGCCTAGGGTACCGAAATCAACATCATCGTAGCAAGAACACACCGCATGTTCTCTAGAGCCGCCATCGATCTTGGAACCCGACCAGCGCGACGGCGAGGCGCAGAAAAAGAAAACCCGCCCAAGAATGACCTGGACGGGTTCGCTCAACGGAGGTCTTTGAACAAGACCTCGGATTTCTTACTTTTCGAACCGCTTGCGATCGGTGTGATCGAGCCACTTCTTGCGAAGGCGGATCGAGGTAGGCGTGATCTCGCAGAGCTCGTCGGGGCCGATGAACTCAAGCGCCTCTTCAAGGGAGAAGGTGCGCGGCGGCGTCAGGTGGATATTCTCATCCGCACCGGAAGACCGCATATTCGTGAGTTTTTTCGTCTTGGACGGGTTCACGACGAGGTCGTTCTCGCGCGAGTGCAGACCCATGATCTGACCGTGGTAGACCTTGTCACCCGGCGACACGAACAGCTGTCCGCGCTCTTGGAGCGTGTTCAGCGAGTACGTGATGATCTCGCCATCGTCCTGCACGATCATGACGCCATTTTTGCGCATCCGGGTCTTGCCCTTAGTCAGCGCATAATGGCTGAACATGTGCATGATCGTGCCAGTACCGCGCGTGTCCGTGAGGAACTCCGAGCGGTAGCCGATGAGGCCTTGGCTTGGGCAGAACCAACGCATACGGACGTGGCCATCGTTGGTGTTCATAAAGTCTTGGAGCTCACCGCCACGTTGGTTGAGCTTGTCGATGACGATGCCCCCGTAGGTCTCCTCACAGTCGATCGCGACCTCTTCGTAAGGCTCTTCTTTCTGGCCGCTCTCATTGGTCTGCATGATCACCTGCGGCTGCGAGACGGAGAGCTCGAAACCTTCGCGGCGCATCGACTCGATCAGCACGGAGATGTGCAGGGTACCACGGCCGGACACGATGAATTGCTCAATCGTTGGACCACCTTCGATCTTGAGACCGACGTTCGACAGCAGCTCGCGCTCAAGGCGATCTTTGATCTGACGCGACGTGACGAACTTGCCTTCCTTGCCGGCGAACGGGGAGTTGTTCGGCATGAAGGTCATCGACAAGGTGGGCGGGTCGATCGGGATCGCCGCCATCGGATCCGGGTGCGACGCGACACAGATAGTATCTCCGACGGTCGCGTTACCGGCGCCGGCCAAGGCGACAATGTCACCAGCGCCGACTTCATCGCACTCGATGCGGTCGAGGCCCTTAAAGGTCATCAGCTGCGAAACGCGGAACTGGTCCTTGGTGCCGTCGGCACGACAGACGATCGCCTGCATGCCGCGCTTAATGACGCCCCGATGCACGCGCCCAATGGCGATACGACCGAGAAACGGCGAAAACGCGAGGGTCGCGACCTGGATCTGAAGGGGTCCGGCTGGATCGTCCTTCGGTGCTGGGACGTGTTCGATAATGAAGTTGAAGAGAGGCGTGAGGTCTTTGGGCTCGTCCGTGAGCTGGTTGATCGCGTAGCCGTCGCGCGCAGCGGCATAGATCAACGGGAAGTCGAGCTGCTGCTCGTTCGCGCCGAGCGCGACGAAGAGGTCGAACACTTCGTTCAAGACCTCGTCGGCGCGGGCGTCTTTGCGGTCGATCTTGTTGATGCAGACGAGCGCGCGGAGGCCTAACTCAAGGGACTTGCGGAGCACGAAGCGCGTCTGCGGCATCGGGCCCTCGGAGGCGTCGACGATCAAGAGCACACCGTCCACCATGCGCAGAATGCGCTCGACCTCACTGCCGAAGTCCGCGTGGCCGGGGGTGTCAACGATGTTGATCCGGGTCCCGTTCCACATGACGGCGGTCGTCTTGGCCGTGATCGTGATGCCGCGTTCGCGCTCCTGATCATTTGAGTCCATGACGCAATCGATCAGTTCTTGGTGTTCTTGGAACGTCCCGGATTGGCGGAGAAGTCCGTCGACGAGCGTGGTCTTGCCGTGGTCGACGTGTGCAATAATGGCGATGTTTCTAAGCTGCATGAGCGCTGAACCCCTTTGTCGGGGGGCCCCCTAACAGGGTCAGCGGGCTCGTGCAATACGCATGTTTGTTTCGGCCATGACTTCGTGTGTGGAAACCGCTTGAATCGGTAGGGTTTGGCTTCAGTTTAAGCGTCAACACGATACAAGGCTGTGGCGGAAACAAACGCTGCCGGAACAATATCGTCGGTCCGAGGTCTACGATGGCTCGGTGGTCGAGACGAATTTGGGGGACGCGGAGGAGAGAGCGTGGTGCGCAATAAAATGCCTAGTTATTTGTATTTATTTATTTATTTTGCGCCATGTGCGGGCATGACGGTGCTTGGCATGGGTGGCTGTCGCGATCAAGGTGGCACGGTCGGTGGGACCGAGGAGACCGCGGCCGAAGTTGGCTCGGTTGGGGTCATGGCGACCGCACCGGCAGTCAGTTTCGCGCGGCTAATGGTGCGCCGAGACTTCGAAGGGGCGCTCGTCGTCGCCCGGCGCACCGCCGCTGATCGACCGACGGATCCTGGCGCCTTTCTTGATCTCGCGTCGGCGGCGGCTGCCACGGGGCGCCAAGAGGAGGCGTTGGACGCGGTGCGGGCCGGGATCCGGTTTGAGCCGGAACGTGCTGGGGGCTACGTGATAAGAGGAGTCATCCAAGAAGCGCGCGGAGATCTGCGTGAGGCGGAGCGATCGTGGTTGGAGGCCTTGGACCGAAACCCATCGGCGTCCGAAAGCAAACAAGCCCGGATGATGCTGGCCGGGCTCGCCCGCGCGCGGCAGGCATACTTAGCTGAAGAGAGCTTGCTACGGGCGGCGCTCGATCTGACGCCGGATGACACGGATCTACGGGCGATGCTCGCCTTGTGTCTGGTGGCGCAGGGGAGGGCCGATGACGCGAGGCAGATGGGACTTCAGGTAGTCGCGCGCGACCCGAGGAGATTTGAGGTGCAAAGACTGCTCGCGGCGTTGGCCTGGGATCGTGAAGATTATCCGGAAGCGCTTGAACGAGGTGCGATCGCGGTGAGGCTCGACGACGGCGACGAGGTGGCGCGGCGCCTTCTGGAGGGCGCGTTCTACGTCGTGACGACGACTCGGTTGCGGTGTCAACATGGCGAGCGGCCGTGGTCCGAGGACGCGGTCATCACCGTTCTGCGCGAGATGGAGAGCGACTTTGCGATGGAAGGCGCGGCGACATTCGTCGAGCTGGATCTGCGTTTTAAGGATGACGCGGGCGTCCAAGGTAGGCTCGCGGCGGCCGCGGCGGTGGCTTGCGGCGTTCGCGGCGCAGGGGCACCCTAGTCGGCAGATGATTCGCCTTGTTGGATAGTTGGGCGTGCCGCTGTCGGGGGTCTAGACCATTTGGAAGTGTGTTAGGACGGCCGGCACGCTGACCAACTAGCGTCGCTTAGGTCTGGCGCCGCACCGGCACAGGGGATCGCGGGCTAAGGAGAGCGTGCGCACCTGCATGCTCAGGGCGTCGATCGAGAAGAGCTCGTGCCGTGTAGGATCGCCAATACCGACTAGAACGCGCAGCGCGGCCGTGGCTTGGAGGGAGCCGACGACGCCGCAGATCGCGCCGAGGACCCCCGCTTCGGCGCATGATGGAGAGAGAGCGGCCGGTGGGGGCGCGGGATAGAGGCACCGGTAGCAGGGCCCTCCTGGGAGGTTGAAGACCGCGACCTGGCCGTCGAAGTGGTATAAAGCACCGTAAACGAAGGGTATATCGCATTCAACGCAGGCGTCATTGATGACGTAGCGGGTGGCGAGGTTGTCGGAGCCGTCGATGACGATGTCAAAATCGGCGAAGAGCGCTGCGGCGTTTTCGGTCTCGAGGCGGGCCGGATAGGTGTTGACCTGGATGGTGCTGTTAAGAGCGCGAAGTCGGGTGGCGGCAGAGTCGACCTTTAGAGCGCCGACGGCGGCCTCGGTATGGAGGATCTGGCGCTGGAGATTCGAGACGTCGACCACGTCATCGTCAATGATACCGATCGTGCCGACGCCGGCCGCGGCTAGGTAGAGGGCGGAGGGGGAGCCGAGGCCGCCGGCGCCGACGATGAGGACGCGCGAGGCGGCGAGGCGGGCTTGGCCGGAGGGGCCGAGTTGAGGGAGTATGGTCTGGCGGGAATAGCGAGCGGAGATGACCGCGGTCTCGGCGGACGCGGTGCCTGTCGCGGGCGCCGGAGGCGTAGTGGTGGGAAGGCCGGCGGCGCGCCACGCGGCGATGCCCCCGGCGAGATTCGCGATCTGGGGGTGGCCGAGTCGAATGAGCTGGCGAGCTGCGCGTTCGCCGCGGATGCCGGTGGCGCAGTAGAGCGTGATTCGCGGGGGGGGAGAGGTCGGGAGCGCCGCGAGGTGGCCGCCGATTTGATGGGGGGCCATCTCGAGCGCCCCGGCGATCGTTCCCGTCGCTCGTTCGGACGGGGACCGAACGTCGATGACTAGGTGTGGCGCGTCGGAGGCGAGCGCCGCCGAGAGGTCCTGTGGCGACTCTTGCTCGACTGGCGCTGAGGCCTTCGTATGGAAGATGAATCGAGTGTCGGCCATCGAACGCTCCGGTGAAATCTCTGCGTCGGCCGACCGTAACCACAACAGCCGGGCGCCGACAACTCCCGACCGGTCATCTAGGGCATCGCCCGCGGGGGGATTCAGAGTTTCATGCGGCCTCGACCGGCGGCAGAGGCCGCATGTCCTTTCGAGGTTGATCATGTCCTGCGGGACTGCTCTGCAGGACCCTTGGACCTGCATCACGCCTTGCAGGACCCTTGGACCTGCATCACGCCTTGCAGGACCCCTGGACCTGCATCACACCCTGCAGGACCCTTGGACCTGCAGGGTGTGATGCAGGACCCCTGGACCTGCATCACACCCTGCAGGACCCCTGGACCTTCACCGAACGACTTGGAAGAGCGCTCGGCGGAGGTCGTCACCGACGGTAGCGACCCTTCAGGGGGAAATCGTATTCGACGACGCGAACCCACGACCTGTCGTGCAGACGAATCACCGCCGGGGATCTTGAGTGAGACAGTTCGACTGCGTCAGGGGCCGAAAACGCTGTGTCAGGCCTCCAAAAAACTGTGTCAGTCGCAAGATCTACTGTGTCAGCAACGCGGAATCGTAGACGGCGGCTGCTCCTCAGCTGTGTCGGAGCCAGGTTGCTGGGTTGGCTCAGAGCCATGGGTCAAGCGACATCCCAAGACCTATAAAATACCGATTTTATTTCAATTTTGGCGGTTTGGGGAACACGAGCGGGGAAGACGACCAGGGACCTGAACGGCGCCTTTGCGCCGGACAGGTCTGGGTCAAAGTACAAATGAGATTCAGAGACTTACGCACTTCGGCGTCTCGTTTTCGATGACGCGCCATGTTGGCATGGTCTTTGCTAGAAGGTACCAGCATGTCAAAACCACGCCCCGTCTTTTCCAACCGAATACTGCTCATCACCCGCCGATGCGTCGCGCGCACCTTCCTGTTCGGTGAAAACACGGAAGCCACTAATATCTTTAAATACTTTCTCGCGCTAGCGGCCGCGCGATTCGATGTCGAGATCCACGCGTTCGTGCTTATGTCCAACCACTACCACATAGTGCTCACCGACCGTCACGGGTGCCACCCCGCCTTTACTTGTTGGCTGAACGGTATGGTCGCGCGATTTGTGAACTCCATGTCCGGCCGTGAGGATGCGCTTTGGGATGGACGGCAAGTCAACGTCGTTGACCTCCTCGATCCCGACGCGGTGGCACGTAAGATATCGTATGTACTTACAAATCCGATACGAGCAGGTCTGCGGGCGGATCCGACGCACGTAAGCTCCTATCTCAAGAACGACCGCGACACGTCCGAGTTCGCGACGATTCGTCCCGACGTTTTGGCCTCAACTCGTACTGATTGGCCCTTGATTGCCGAGCTTCTGCTTCGTCCGCCAGCTGAGGGCCCAATCTCCGGGCAGCCGTTGGATCTTGAAGCATTGGTCACGCAATACGTGGATGCCACGTTGAAGGCTCTGCAACGCCCAAAGGAGCCCTCCGGGGCTGCCCGCGCTCCGGCGGCGACCGCCGCCAAGACAATCCCCTCTGGTGAGCGTCCCGCTGCTCGACCGTACAGACCGGCACGCAGACCCGGGCTGACGCCGCGCGTGGCCTCCGCCGATCCCGCGGCACGCCTAGATTACATGTCTATGATTCGACGGTTCGAACGTCTGCACCGAAACGCGCGCCTCGCGGCCGAGGACCAGCCAGACATCGCGAACTATCCGCCCGGAACCTACCGCGGCCGCGTGCGCCACGGGCGCGCTCCGACCTTGTCTTGCGTCGGTGTCAAGGCGACGGCGGTAGATCCTGCGGAATCATCCATGGCCGAAACGGGCGGGCGCCCCCGGGGGACCGACGACCAAACCTCACCCCATCCACAGCAAGCAACTGGAGAGCCCGGACTAAGTGCTCGTGAGAAACAACAACCAACCGGCGAGGGCGAGACCAGCGAGACCCCAGATGACAACGGGGATTAGAGCGTGGTGCTGCACTGATTCACGAGCAGACGATTTCGCAACGGGGACCGCACGCTCATGTTTGGCCGCGGGATTCGATCGCGAGGCCTGCGGCGGCTCGCCCACGCTAGCGTTCTGTGGCGGAAGATCCTCATCAAAGCCCATCATTGCCTCGGGCCGACGCGGCGCAGACGATGCAAGTTGCGGTGTCCCCGCGGGGGCCTCCATCAAACGGGAGAGCGTGTCGGCGACGACCGCCATACTCTCAGGCCTATATTGCGCCCTCTTGCTGAGCATCGCGTCCACGAGTGTTGCGAGTTCATTCGGTATCGCGACCTTGGCGGCTCTCATAGTGGGCGTCGGACGATTCTTGAGATGCTGGTCCATCACGGTGAGCGGAGATGGATCTTCAAAAGGGCAGCGCTCAGCCAAGAGTTGGAAAAGGAGGCAGCCAAAGCTGTAAACGTCCGTACGTGGGGTCAGGACCTCGCCGCGTATTGCCTCGGGTGCCGCGTATCTCGGAGTTCCCAAGAAGACCCCACCGCTCGTGAGAGGGGCGGCCCCTGGGTTAAAGGACTTCGCTTCACGGGCGATTCCGAAATCGAGAATCTGGGCGAAGTCAGGAAGCCCAAAATGGTTGGAAACCATGATGTTTTCGGGCTTCACGTCGCGGTGAATGATGCCTTTATCGTGGGCCGCTCCGAGGCCTAGGGCTATGTGATAGGCGATTCGCAGAGTCTGTTGGAGCGGGAGCAGCCGCTGACGATAGAGGAGTTCGAAGAGGGTTTGACCCTCGACATACTCCATCGCTAGAAACGTCGCTCCATTGGCCGCCTGGCCGTAATCGAAGACTTTGACGACGTTGGGATGTGAGATTCTGGCCATGAGGTTCATCTCGCGTTCGAAACGGATGAAATCCTTCTTATTGCGCAACCCTCGAAGGACTTTGATGGCGAGCTGGCGTTGTGTACCTGTTTGATGTGCAAGGAATACTGAGCCCATCCCGCCACGCCCGATCTGGCGCAAGATATCGAACCGGCCGGCAAAGGTCTCGGTTACCTCTCGGAGCTCGGGATCGATCAGAGTTTGGACATCGCCGCTGAGAGAGGGACTGCGAGGCGGCAACAGGTTTGGCTCACGGGGGATAGAGCGCGTCGCCCGAATCTGGGCGGGTAGGTCATGCTCGTGGGGTTCTTTTTGGCCGAGGCCCCCGCGATCGTCCGCGTGCACCTCCGGTCGGGCCAGGGCTTGACCTTCAATTTGGGTGGTCCCTTGGACTATTTGGGGTTGCGGCGGTTTGAGCGCACCACCCTTCGGCCTCGGGAGATGAAGCTCGTCCGGCTGAGCCTGTTGAAGATCGGCCGCCGCCTGGCGTTGGCGTTTGTCGGCCGTGGGCTGGACTGGCCTCGGCAGACCGAACTCATCGCGTTCGACCCGCCGGACGACGGTGTCGGGCCGCGGTGAGGATTCGGCGCTTGGTTCCGATGGCGACGGTCTAGGTAGCCCGGACTCGTCGCGCGAGAAGCGGTTTAGGACCGTGTCGGGCTCACGAGCGGTGCCTTCAGGACCTGACCCCAAAACGGAGGCGGCCGGTTGCGGCGACTTTGGTGGGCCGATGTTTGGGGACCGGGTTTCAGTCTGGTTGCGGGGCGTGTTCGACATCGGTTTGTTCTCCATGTCGTGGCCGTGGCGCGTGGCTGATCGCGCGTCGGTCAACTGGGCGAGGCGCTCAGGACGCTGTCGCAGTTCGAGCTCGGGCGGCGACTTAGTGCTTAGGCCCCTGCTTTGGAACGTCATATATCATCGCAATCCGGACGGCGGTTCGTCAACGCCCCCACGTCCGAATTCTACAATGTAGCGCGAATCGTGGTCGAACCCGTGCGCCGGGTGAGGTCAGGCCCCGAGGCTGCGCGCGCTTGGTGTCGGCCTGCCGGCTACGGGTCCTGCGTTGAGCACGACAGTCCAAGGGTCCTACATGGAGACCGACGACAGTCCGAGGGTCCTGCATGGAGACCGGGGGTCCTACATGGAGACCGACGACAGTCCGAGGGTCCTGCATGGAGACCGGGGGTCCTGCATGGAGACCGACGACAGTCCGAGGGTCCTGCATGGAGAACACGTGACAAGGAGTCTCGGGTGATAGCGGTCTCGCTTAGGGGGCTGACCGACCAGACGGCGTGGATGAAGCGGCAAAAGAAACGCCGCGACCAGGTAGCCAGATGTTCGATGACCCCAGCCCGTAGCCGACACCTCCACGTTCCCAACTGCCACTGGGGCCCCCCGGGGTCCGACGCACCGAGGAACCCCGTGTCGGTTCGTGAGGACCGAGAGCACCCCACCCGAAATATCAAATCATTCCGGACTACTAAGGCCCTACTAGGGCGCAGAATCGGAAAAATCGCAGCGACCAGGCGGGGCCAGCGCGAGGCAAGCGTCGGGAAGCCGGATGGTTGGATCGCCGTCCCACAGGCTCACGATGAACTCGATAAACTGCTGCTGGGCTGCGCGTGCCGCGTCGGTGTTCCGCGCCGTGAATCCGTGGATTTCGTTGGCCCCCTGGCCAGGCGCGATGAACTGAGTGACCGCGCTTCGCCCTTTCACTTCGATGTCAGCGTGATCAAGGCCGGGAATCTCGACAATATGCCCGCCGAGGTGCACGGCGTTAAGCGACGTCGCGACCATTTCGCTTCCAACGTTCGGCATGACAGGATCGTCAATACTAATTTGAACTGCAAATATTGGCGGTGTCTCGCGTGTGTCCGCCCAGACCGCGCCATCGACCACATCCCACACCCCTTGAGCCATGGCGCTCACAAGCTGAATGTCAGCCACTTCCGCGTAGCGGTCCTCCAGTATGAGCGCCAAGATCTCATATAGCGCGGAACCCCCAAGCCAATGTGTGAACGCCGCGCCTGGCACGTTTAGGATGCCACCCGCCACCCGAGGGTCGACGAACGCGTAGACCATGCCCGTGACGCCCCCGAGGGACCCGCCCGCCCAAATCGGCAGGCTCATGTCGGGGATCCGTCCCGCCGCAGGGTTCGGCTTGCCGTCAATCTCCACGGCCGCCAGCATGACGCCGAGGTCCTCTTCCAAGGCCCTGTGGATGGCCGCGATTCGCGCCTGCGCTCGCATCATCCCCTGCACGACGACCGCGCTTCCTGGCACCGGACGAACAAGCTCGGCGACGCTTGAGCCGATCGTCGTGTCCGTCCAACCCTCGACCTCAACACCAGCCTTTGCGATGCCTGCCCGTGTGATCAACTCGTCGAACGAAGCATCAGTGACGTTGCCGCCCGCGCCGTGTCCGTAAAGGACCACCCTGTACGAGCCCTCCCCGCGCGGCAGCGCGATCCGAAACGGGGCATCAAAACTCCCGTCAGGGCCGGGGAGGCCGGCGATAATGCCGCGCGCGATCGCCGCGACAGGCCCAGCGTCTCGGGTCTCGAAGGTGGTGATCGAGATACTTGCGGTGCCGCTCGTGACGGCGTGGCGCGCGGCATCAGCGAGGTCTCGCAATGGTTGCAGGGGGTCCTCTTTGCTGCGAGTCGTAAAGTCCCAGACCCTCGCGATTTTTTCTAGGTCGATTTCTTGGACGGCAAGGATGGCGCGCGCAGGCGCGTGGTATGCATACAGTTCCATTTCCGCTTGTGTTTCAGGATCTTCGATCCCGACGATGACCCGCGTGAGCCGATTCGCTTTGAGGGCGCTTGTCGGGCTATCGATTTCAGAGACGACCACGAGATGTTCGGTGTTGGGAGCCATCGGTCGGCGGACATACCCCACGAGCGCCCCGGTGGTGCTGTCGCGCCGAGGCCCGTACCACACGTTTCGAAGCAAGACCTCGTCGCCGAACGCCGCACCAGGTTCGGCGACGAAGAGACGCATCGCGCCTTGGGCTTGACCGCTGTCTGCGTCCGAGGGGGCGGGGACGACGATGGGCGTAACCCTTGAGAATCCATCCGCACCTTGGAGGGCGTCGAGCTCTTCGTCTGCCGGAAGTACGTCGGTGGCCAAATCGACGCGAAGCCCGGTCTCGGTGCTGCTGTCCGCGGTCAGGAGGCGGTTCGAAGGCCATGGAAGAAAACAGCTTTGGGGCTCGATGTCATCGCAGCGGCTGGTCAAGGGCGCGCGCGTGCCGGCGGGTCGGTCGGCGACGGGCGTGACTGTCTCGACGTCTTGGGCGATTTCCCCAATAGTATCTAAATCTACGGATGTTTCTTCAGCGGTAACGTCTGCGAGGCTGTCCCCGTCCTGCGCGGCGTCCTGGGTGCCGTCTACCGCGACGTCCGCCGCCGCCGGAGGGCTTTTAGCATCGCCGCATCCGACGCCCGTCAGAAGCGCAAGGAAGGAGAGAAAGAGAAAGAGATGGTAGTGAGGGCGATTGCGCACGTAGTGTCCCTTGGCTCGGGCTTGGATCCGGGCGCAGATTCGCGTGCCGTGGACCACGAAGCAAGAATTTCCTAGGGCTCGGCCTTAGAGACCGTCGGTCTAGTAGTCCTTGAGCAGCACCGGGAACCCATGAACCGCTCGCCATCGCGGAATGGCGGGGGAGATGGCGAGGGCCCCTTGTCCGGAAAGCAGGCTATCGATGAGACGAGCTCGGCCGATTGGAGGGCGTATCCTCTCTCGCAAGGCATCCACATCCTGACCGAACCAACGATGGACGACTCCAAGGCAGGCCCACGTCGCGGTGCGCAGCCGATACTGCGCGAGGCGGCGCGCGCACTCTTCGTGATCGATTATTGCGAACAGCAACTTTAGGTCCACGAAGGCCTTCATGGATAGATGGAAGCCCGCGTGGACGATGTGCGCGACCGTGTGTATGAAGGTGTCGATGGGGTCCGTGATTGCGAGTCCCACGGGCTGACGAACCTTGCGGGAAAGGAAGTCCCGGCGAAACCCGTCGCCGCTTAGGCCGCACCACGCTGGCGCGATGAGGTTTCTGTGTAAATCCAGACCGACTGTGACGGCCCCGAGCCTGAGCCGCATATCGAACGTGCGCCCCGCGAACGGCTGTCCGCCGCTTTCGCGTCCCGGCGAGTCTCGCCATCCGGAGTTCCAGAGCGCGGCACGAACACGTTGAAAGTCGTCCGGAGAGACGAGGAGATCTAGGTCGCGGCGTTGACGCCACGAGGCGTCCGGGTAGGCAAGTGGCCCGCTTGCCGAGCCCTTGAGGAGCGCGACTCGGGTGTGAAGATCGCTTGAATGAAGGCTTTGGGTGAGGTGGGCCGCGGCCAACTCAAGCAACGCATGGCTGCGCTTTGCCCGGGCGAGTGCACCAGTAAGGCGGCTCACGACCGGAGGGTATCGCGCGGCGACAAAGGCCGTGAGTTCCGCCTGAACGGCTACGCTGGCGAGGGAATCCAGATCCGAGACGCTGGGCGTGGCGGTCTGGGATATGATCGCGCCCAGCGTGGCCCACGCGGGCAGGCTTACCGGACGTGCCTTCGGGCGTAGGTAGGTCGTCGCGATGGTCGTCGCGGCCACGACATCCCGAACCGCGATGATCTTATTCCTGAGGGGCACGGGCAACACTGAAGAACCATAGCCCGAGCGACGGCCAAACGCGAGCAGCCCTTACGCTAAGGGCAGGACATGCAGGACCTTTGGGCATGCAGGACCCCTGGACTGTCGGGCCCCGTGCAGGACCCCTGGACTGTCGGGCCCCGTGCAGGACCCCTGGACTGTCGGGCCCCGTGCAGGACCCCTGGACTGTCGGGCCCCGTGCCCGTGCAGGAGTCGGGCATGGGACTATCCCGAGTCGCGGACGCACCCGGTTAGGTGCACCGGATGCGGGGGCGCGCGTTAGCGGGGGGCGATCGTAGCTATCGTCACCAGGAGAGCTTGCGCGCGAGCCAGCGCCTCACGCTCTGGGTGCGGTTCTCCGTCGCCAGTGAGAAGGCCCATGCCAAGGCTATCGAGACGGCGAGCGCGAGGGCGAACAATCCATAGCCGCTCAGTCCTGGCTGAAGCAGGACACCGCCCGTGGTGACGGTCGCAAATGCTTTCAAGACCAGCGGATGCAATACGTAGAGAGAGAAGCTGAACGCGGCAAAGGCGCGGAAGGCAAGCGCGATGCGGCCCTCGGAATAAGGGGCGCCGCTAACGGTCGGCGTTGCTGCGAGGCGATACACGACGAGCACGAGTAAAAAGGAAAGCGCGACGGCCAGATCAGACAAAAGTGGGGGTAACATGCCGAAACGCGTGACGACGAGGGCCCCCATGAACGGCAGCCAGCTTGCGAGCTTAAGGCTTTGGCCGATGCGCCGTGGGCTGACGACATGGGCCAAGATAGCCCCGGTCAGCGCACCGACTGTCCAGAGGAGCAGCGTGAAGCGGTGGTAGTCTGGGAGGAGCACGATGACGGTGGCGACCAGCCCAAGTTCGATAAGCGTCTTGGCCGGGCGAGCTCGCCGTTGCCAAATGGCCATGAGGGCGCTGCCCCAGAACGGCATGAGGGCGTAAAAGACGATCTCGTGCGAGAGGCTCCAAAGCACGCCATTGCCGCCGTAATTGGGCACAACGATCGTGTTGAGGCCAACAAGGTTGCCGACAAAGGTGAGCGGTCCCAAGGACCCTTCCGGCATGGCCCAAAAACCCCAGCCCACATCGCCGACGACCACTTCAGGCACTTCAGGGGTACCGAGCGCCGTATAGATCAAATGCGCCGCGAGCCCGAGTAACATGACAGGCACCAAGACCAGCCAAATACGACTAATTCGTTGAAGCACATAAGATTTCGCTGAGAACCGCCCAAGCTGCTGTTGGACGAGTGTCGTGCCGCCGACTAGCCATCCGCTCATGACGAAGAAGACGATGACGGCTTGGCCCCCGAACGAAAGAAAGTAGACGCCTCGATCGAGCAGGCTAGGCGCAGCGAGAGTCGAAAAGCCGACGACAAACATGGCGCGAGCGTGCCCAAACAAGACCGCGAAGGCGGCTAGCCCGCGAGAGATATCGAGCAGCAGCGAGAAGGCGCCGTCCGGGGCGACTGCGGGGCGGGGCGGCTTTGGGGTGTCTTGCGGGCTGAGTGAGCTCATTTGGAATTCCTCGTTCAACGTTTGTGGGCATTGAGATAGACACTGTCGGCCACCTGCCCGAGCGGGCGCAAATGTTTGGCGACCTTTCGCAGGGCCTCCGAGGTGTGAGTCGCAGCGCGTGCTAGGATGCCCATGTAAGCGAGGTCGGTCGCCTGCAGCCCGAGGCCAAAAAAGCAATCGACGGACCACTCGGTCGGCCCTACTGCCGTGCGGAAGAGCTCGATCAGACGCGCAAGCGACCAGTAGCGCACCTCGAAGCCTGTTGCTGGGCGAAAGCGGCGGCGCACCTGATGTTGCAGGGAGCGGATCCCGAGCCGGTTGGGCATCTGCACGAGCGCGTTTCCGCCAGACGCAAGGACACGCCCCATCTCGGTGACTGCCTGGGTCGCGTCCTCAAAACTAAGGTGCTGAACGACGCTATAGGAGAAGACGGTGTCGAGAGAGCCAGCGCGAAACGGCAGGACGCGGGCGTCGCCGACCACAAAGTGGGCCTCAATCCCAAGGGACCGGGTGAGCCGCCGCGCAGCCATCACGGCGCCGAGCGACGGATCGAGACCGATCGGTCGATACCCAAGGCGCGCTGCAGCGACGACCCAGCGACCCCAACTGCAGCCGACGTCGAGGAGCGTGCGGCCACCGCCTAGTGGAAGACGCAGGTTCGGAATAGGTACCTCGTTGAGGCACCCGACCGCTTGCCGATATGCGATGCCGTTGGTCTCCGCAACGAGGTAGGAGATCACCGGGTCAACAGCGTTTGTGCTCGCGAACTCTCCCTCAGCGACCCGCGCGAGCACCTTGTGTCGTTTGTCGTCATCGATACCGAGAGAACGGACCCACCAAGGCGGCTGGTCAAACGGGTCGATAGCAGGCGGGAGCGCGTCAGAGGACGCTGCGCGAGCGAAGGCGTGGGCCTGTTCGAGCGAGGCCGCCGTCAGGCCGATGGTCAGCGGCAGGTCCGCGCGAAGCAAGACTGGCACCCCGTCGACGACCGGAAATGAACAATCGGCTTGGCAACGCAGCCAGGCACCATCTTCGGTAAGGGGACCATGGCCCCCCGGGCACGTGAGCCACGACATCAGCTCGGGGGCAACGCTTGCAATCATGTTCTTGGTCCAAATTTTCGGGCGTGTATAGGGAGATGCCTGAAGGGGCGCTTGCTTTCATCGCGCCGGGAGCGTCGACCTCGTAAGAGAAACTCTAAGAAAACGGTAAAGATACGTCAACGTGTTGTTTCTTACTGGTGGAGGGGACCATCCTGCCCTTAAAGCAACGGCTCGTAGCCAAAGCGAAGACTCGGTCGGGGGCGTAACCCGCAGGCCTTAGAGCCCCCGGTCATACACGACCCCCGGTCATGCACGACCCTTGGTCATGCACGACCCCTGGTCATGCACGACCAAGGTTCATACACGACCCTTGGTCATGCACGACCCCTGGTCATGCATGAACGCCGGTCGATTCGCAGCGGACGACAACCGACACAACCCTACCGATAAGGTCCGGCTGCAAAGCGAAGGCCTACAGACGTGCAAACCCAGAGAGACTTGGCGGCGCCGCGCGTCATGAACCCCACCGCCACAGACTCAGGCTTCGAAAAAGCGCGCACAAGGCGCCCACACACCTTAGCGCTTCCGCAACAGCCCTCGGAGCGGCCACGTCGCGACCTCCAAGGCCCCCCAGACCCACTTCGCCCGCGCCGCCGGCTCGACCGTCGCGAGCGCCCGCGCCAGATCAGCACGCAACGCCTCGCCAGGGAGCTCCCCCGCCAACGCTCGCCCCGCCAACGCCCGCGCCATCGCGGCGTCCAACGCCGCCGCTTCCTCGACCGCGACACACCCCGCGATGCGCTCGCCTAACGCCTCCACCAACTCCAGCTGGTGGTCGTTCACGTGCTCGCCGTGCTTTGCCAGCCTCGGCACCACCACCGGCACATGCCCAAGCTTTAGCGCATCGCGTATGGTCCCCGACCCGGCGTGACACACCACCACGTCCGCCCCGTTCATGGCCGCCAAGACCTCCGCGTGCGGCGCAAAGACGACCCCCTCCGCCCCCACCGGCAACGTCCCACCCGCGAACTGCGCCCAGACGGTCACGCCCTCCCGGGCCGCCGCCCAAGCCACCACAGCGTCAACCAACCGCGGGAATGGCCCCTTCGTGCCAACGACCACCACGACCTTCACAAGAGCCCCCCGACATAACGGCTGCCCTTCAAGACCTGCACCATCCCTGGCCACTGCACCCATCGTTCGTCGGCCAACAGCCGCATAAGACGTCCCGTGACAGTCGCGCGCCGCACCGCCGACGAGGGCTCGATATATAGGACCGGCACGCCCGCCAACCGCGCCACCACCGCCGCTGGCACCGCTGGGCCAGCCCCCATGGACACGACAACGTCCGGCTTCTCGCGCCCCAAGATCGCCGCGAACTCAACGAAGTTCGCTAAAACCCGCCAGTCCCGCTCAGCATGAGCCACCAGAATCGGACGTATCTCAGGGGGCAATACTGGTGACGGATCATTGGTGATCCATACAATTTCGTGCCCTTCAAAGGCCGGTAGCAGCTCAAGCAGCTCCGACAGGTGCCCCCCAATCGACGACACGAGCGCAATCTTCAAAACGACGAACCCTTGACGCCACGAGGCATCGCATCCGCGAGCCACCTGCATGCACTCGCGATATTATAGACGGCGCCTGTCACCCTCACGTCCGATTTATCCAAGAAATCGAACAAAGGATCACCCCCGGCTTTGTTTGAACTCTGAAATTATTTCCAACATCGTCGAAGCCCACTCACGATAAGTCAACGCTAGCGCGCGTCGCTGGCCCTCGGCCGCGACCGACGCCCGCCGCGCCGCTGGCGCTGCCAACCACGTCTTCACTGCCACCACGAGCCCCTCAGGCCCATCAAAGCTCGCGGACGCCTCACCCACTGGGAAGAAGGCCGCGGCCTCGTCCGATGCTTCGTGCAGCAAGAACCCGCCGATACAAGGGACCTCAAAGGTCCGCATGTTCGTAGAACCTTTGTTCTGCAATCTTAAAATGTTCACGCTCAGATTGGCGCACTTCACCGCCAGCGCCTGTTCCTCGCCCATCAAAGGCCGGCCTCGCCACGCCTTTCGGACCGCCTCGTTCTTGCACCGATCACGCCAATAGCCGGTCCCCCAAATCGCAAGATCCACGCCGCTCTCCGCCAGCGGTGCCAGCATCCGCTCGCGCTCCAACTCCCAGTTTCCGACAAACACCACGTCGGCCGCAAAGGCCGCCCGCTGCGTGTCATCCGGCACGACGTCCGGCGGATGCAGGGCCGGGTCGCACGCAAACGCCAGGTAGTGTGCGTTCGCTCCGCGCGCCCGCGCCTTCGCCACCAGCGCGTGCGACCAGAGAAACATCATATCGACAGCAAGCATTTGCTTCAGCGCATTCGCGTGTGCTGGCCCCGTCCGCAGCGCCCCACGACCCGAGTTCCACGGGTCATCAGGGTGAAAGGCCACGATCGTCGCGCCCGAGACCCGCCGCAGCGCTGTATAGAAGAGCGGAGATAAATCATCGGACTTCAGCACCAGCACCAAATCCGGGGCAAAACGCCGAATCGCTGCGATTGTCCGCGCTGCCGCCCACGGACGCCCCAGGTCGTGGAGACGCCGATTGATCAGCCCCATACCCCGCCTATCAGAGCGAATCGTGGGAAACCAATCCAGATACGGCACCAGCTCAACCACTTGGCCCAGCTGCTGGAACCCCCGCACAACCGACGATGGCATGCCGCCCGCCTCCGCCGTCGCCACCACGGCGATTCTCATAGGGTGTTTCACACGCGCCTCCATGCGACCAGCGTCCAACTCGCCCCTGACCTACCATAGCAACTTGACGCCTCGCAACGCCCAGTTGGCACGCCCTCCAAGTCCTGCTAGACCTCCTACGTGCCCCACCCTCCACCGCCGCCCCCGACCCCTGCGTCCACCGCGCGCCGCGCTCTCACCGGCAGCATCACGGTCGCAGGCAGCAACCTCGGTGGGTTTTTTTTTAGGTTGATAAGCAACTTCATATTCGCGCGCCACATCACGCCGGATGAGTACGGTATCTGGGGCTTCGCCACGGTCTATGCCAGCTTCGTCGGCATCCCCTTTGCCCTCAGCTTTTCGACCGCGATGCTCCAACTCGGCCCTGAGCACCGCAAGGTCTTTGGCACCGTACGCCGCATGACCCTCCTGCTGTCCCTCGCCCTCGTCATTCCCATGCTCATCGTCGCGGTCATCCTCGACGCCACGGGCAGCACCGTCCTCGCAAACTGCTTCCTCGGCACCGCCGCTGGGCAAGTCGTCACCGCCATTGGCGGGGTCTACGAAGGCGCTCTTCACCGCATGATGCGCTATCATTTCGTGGCCTTCGTCCGTATCTTCTCGATAGGTCTGTCGATCGCCATGACGATCCCCCTGGCACTAACGACCCCCGGGCCGTTCGTGCTTGTCCTCCGCGACATCCTCCCGCCCCTTATCGCCCTTATAACCGTCATGATCTACCTTCACCGGCAGCACGCCTCCGCCGCCCTCGGTATCGAGACCGGCTTCGACCGCGCGACCGCCCGCGCCACGTGGCAGCTTGGTAAGGGCCTCTTCGTCAATCGCGCCTTCGAGATCGCCGTCAACCGCCTCGACTCCTTGGTCGTGGGCCTCGTCCTCGGAAAAGGATCCCTCGGCTACTTCGACCAGGCCAAGTACATCGCCGGTCTCCCAAGCGCCGCCATCGCGCCCTTCAGCCAGTCCGTCGCGCTGCGCACCTTCTCCGCCCTCCGCGACGACGCCGTCCGCCTCGGTCGCGCCTTCCAACTCGTCCAATGGGCCGTCGCGCGCGCCGGCATCGTCTTCGCGTTCGGTTGCCTCATCGCCCCTGAGCTCGTCATCCAGATTGTCTACGGCCCCGGCTGGGAAGTCTCCGCCGAGATGCTTCGCTTCTTTGCCATTTGGATCTTTGCTGTACCACTTATATCCAATCAGCAGATCTTCTTTATCGCCATTCACACCTTCGCCCCAGCCCGCTGGGCCTTTATTGTCAACGCCGTCGTGCTCCCAATAGGCCTCCTCCCCGCCCTTCTCCTTGATGAACCAACCATCGCCCCCCTCGGCAATAGCCTCGCCTACCTCGCCATGCTCATCGCGCTGAACCACTACCTCGCCAAGCGACAGCTCAGCGGCTGGCCCAATCTCATCGCGCCGCTCATCGCCTTTGGCGGCATCGGTGCCCTCGCGCTCGTAGCCCGCTTCACCATCTTCAGCACCTTCGCCCCGCCCATCGCCGCCGCCCTCACCCTCGCCTTTGGCTTGGTTGGCTTCGGCATCGCGCTTTTTGCGCTCGAAGGGCGCGCCATCCGCGTCGAGTTGCGCTATCTGAAGGATATGATGCGCGGCCGTGGCTGACCCTTTGCGCCGACCACCAACCGAACCCGCCAGAGGGCCGATCATCCTGAGCCCCCAAGGCAACACACACCACGTCCGCCGCGCCCAGCGCGCCACGTTCCGGAGCCCCTTGATGTCAATTATCCTTGGAATCAATGCCTTCCACGCCGACGCCAGCGCGGTCCTCCTCAGAGACGGCCACCTCATCGGCGCCATCGCCGAAGAGCGCATCAACCGCGTCAAACACTTCGCCGGCTTCCCCGCCCTGGCCATCGCACGTCTCCTCGAGATGGGTGGACTCACGATCGCCGACATCGACCACGTCGCCATCGGCCGGGACGCCAAGGCGAACCTTCTTGAAAAAGTTGGATTTTCCCTCAAAAATCTCGGCCGCATCTCCAAGCTTGCCGAGCAGCGCCTGAAAAACCGCGCCGATATCAAGGACATCCCAACCCTCATCTGCGAGGCCCTCGGCGCCCCACGCGAGGCCCTCAAAGCCCGTGTCCACCACATCGAGCACCACCTCTGCCACATCGCCTCGACCTACCTACCGTCTGGCTTTGAGAAGGCCGCCATCTTGTCCATCGATGGCTTTGGCGACTTCGCCTCGACCGTCACGGCCATCGGCGAAGGTTCGACCTTCAAGGTCCTCGACCGCGTCCTGTTCCCGCACTCGATGGGTGTGTTCTATACCGCACTTTGCCAGTTCATCGGCTACGACGGCTACGGTGACGAGGGCAAGGTCATGGGCCTCGCCCCCTACGGCAAGCCGACCTACATGGACGTCGTCCGCGACATGGTCCACCTCGAGGACGACGGCCGCTTCTCGCTGAACCTCGACTACTACATCCACCACAGCGAAGGGGTGGACTACGGCGTCGACGCCGAGGGCCACCCCACCGTCGCGCCCCTCTATTCGCAAAAACTCATCGAAAAGATTGGTACACCACGCGTCAAGGGCAGCGAGATCACCCAGCGCGACATGGACATCGCGTTTTCCATGCAGGCCCGCTTGGAAGAGGTCTACTTCCATATCCTCCGGCACCTGCACGCGGTGACCGGCTGTGATGCCCTCTGTGTCGCCGGCGGCGTGTCGCTGAACTCGGTCGCCAACGGCAAGATCTTCGACCAGACGGGCTTTAAGCGCTTCTACGCCCACCCCGCCGCGACCGATGACGGCACGGCCTTTGGCGCCGCTTACTTTGTGCACAACGTAACGCTGGGCGCACCCCGCACGGAGGCCCTCCACCACGCCTACTTCGGTGACTCCTTCGATGACCACGCCATCGCTGAAGCCTTGGAATCCTATGGACTCCTCGCGACCGCCAAGCGCCTCGAAGACCCCGACGTCCTCGCCCAGGAGACCGCCACGCGCATAGCGGAAGGGAAGGTCGTCGGCTGGTACCAGGGGCGGATGGAATGGGGCCCGCGCGCTCTCGGCGCCCGCAGCATCGTGGCCCACCCAGGCTTCCCGGGCATGAAGGATATCCTGAACGCCCGCATCAAACATCGTGAATGGTTCCGGCCGTTTGCGCCGTCAATCCTGGAAGAGCGGGCCGGCGACTACTTCCAGCACGACCACCCATCATCTTTCATGATGCTTGTCTATCGCACGCGCCCCGAGCACCGCGACGATCTCTCAGCCACGAACCACGCCGACAACACAGGGCGCCTGCAGACCGTCGATAAAGACGCCGCGCCCCACTACTATCGACTCATCAAGGCCTTCGAGAAGATCACGGGAATTCCCATTGTGCTCAATACATCCTTCAACGAGAACGAGCCGATCGTCCACACCCCGGCGCAGGCCATCGATTGCTACGTCCGGACGAAGATGGACTGCCTCGCGATCGGGTCCTTCTTGGTGGAAAAGCGCGCGGAGTCGAAATGATCGAGTCGGGCACACCGATGACGTCGGACTTACAAGCCACGTCTCGGAAGACTGCCAACGGTTGGCGCCCACTTCGGATCGCCATCGTGACCAGCGGTCGATTTCATGTGCTCGATCTCGCGCGCGAGCTGGTGAACGTCGGGCACGAGGTCTCCTTTTACTCGCTGCTGCCGCCTCGCTTGCTCGCCGCGCGCGGCCTAGATCCAGCGCGCGGGTTCTTTATCGGGGCAGGTGCGATGGCACCCTTCGTACTTCAGCGTCGCCTGCAAGAGGGTCCCATGCGGGATGTCATTAGCACCCTGACGACGACTTTGGTCGACCACACCGCGGCGCGGCGGCTCCGGCCTTGCGACGCGATCATCGTGATGGCCGGAATGGGCTACCACAGCCTCGCTAAAGCAAAGAAGAGTTTTGGCGCCGTGACCATCGTCGAACGCTCCAGCCAACATATCGAAGCCCAGATGGAAGTTTTGGGCCTGTCCACCGACCGCGCGAATGTACGTCGAGAGGTGCGAGAGTACCGAGCAACGGACTACATCTCTGTACCTTCAACACACTGTCAACAGACTTTCCTCGACAGGGGCTTCAACAGTAATCGATTGCTTGTCAACCCATTCGGGGTCTCACTCGACGAGTTTCCCCCTACGCCGCTGCCGTCCGCCGAAAGTCCCCCTCGGATGATCATGGTCGGCACCTGGTCGCGTCAAAAGGGCGCGGACGTGCTCATTGACGCCCTCCGCGAGGTGCGCCGCGTCATCCCGACGGCAGAGCTCCTCCATGTGGGCGCACGCGGCGACCTACCCTTTCCCAATGACGAGCCTGGGTTCGTGCATGTGGACCCAGTCCCTCAAGCGGCACTGTCCAGCTTCTACAAAACCGCCCATGTCGGCGTGCTCGCCTCACGCCAGGAAGGCCTCGCGGTCGTTCAGGCTCAAATCCTAGCCTCAGGCCTTCCCCTCGTGTGCTCTGAACGAACCGGCGGCGCCGACCTCGCAGCTCTACTCGAGGGCGGACCACCGGTCACGGTCGTGCCGCCAGAGTCACCGGAGCAGCTCGCAGGCGCGCTGATCGACATGCTGAGGACCGGCCAAGGCGCGGGCTATACTCGGCACCCGCTGAAGGACCTCGATCGTCAGAGGCTCGCGTGGTCGGGATATGCTGCCCGTTGGGACCAAACACTTCAGTCCATCATACCGACCAAGGCGAAAGGCCACGCATGAGTGTGAGCGACGCCCAGCGATTGAACACGTCGAATCCCGCTGCCCGCGGCCACTACGGATATGAGACGGATCGGTCGCACGACGTCGCTCATCCGCCAACCTTCCCGCCGAATCGCCGAGGTGCACGGTGACAGCTTTTCGTGTCTCGGATTGGCGTGCGCAGGACAGGGCCAGTCGTACACCCCGTTTTAAAAGGTTTATTTACGACTTGGTCCGTCCAGTGCTTGCGTGGCAAGCCAAACAAGCCCTCGCCAAGACCACTTTGTCCCGCCTGGGCGTCCCGCATGCCATTGGGCCGCGCGGAACCCCGCTTGAATACCGACGCGCATGGGCCCTTCGCGGCACGAGCATTCGCGACGCTCGCCTGCTCGTCCAAGGGACCGGAACCGGGTGGGATGTCCTTTCATGGGCAGAGCACCGGCCGGCGTCCATCATCGCGACCGATCTATTCGAATTCCGCGATAGCTGGGACGAAATTGCTAAGGAATGCAAGGATCTCTACGATGTAAAAGTGGAGTTTCGTGCTGCACCACTCGAAAATCATGACTTCCTAGAATCGGGCTCCATCGACCTCTGCGCATCGGACGCCGTGTTCGAGCATTGTACCAATCTGGATGGAGTCATGACCGAGGCTCACCGCCTCCTAAAACCGTCAGGACGGCTCTACGCAAGCTACGGACCGCTGTGGTGGGGCCCCGGGGGCGACCACTTCTCTGGTCGTGGCGGCCTCTCCGAGATTTACAACCATGTGGCCCTCACCCCCGATGAGTACCAAGCGTATTTCAAAAAGCACGTCCTGGCCCACGAGGACTTCCAATCGGGAGGACGCTACGTCGAACTCGACCTCTTTTCGCGGCTCGACTCGGCGTCGTACTTCGCGTGCTTCCGACGCACGGGATTCAGCATCGAGGACGCGTGGCTACAGGTCTCTGATCAAGCTATCGCGTTCCGAGACCGATACCCTCTGCGTTGGACCGCTCTGTCGGCGGCCCTACCGTCCGGCTTGACCTCCGACGACCTCCTCATTTCAGGCCACCTCGTGCGTCTTCGCCCACACGACAAGACACCGCGGTCCTAATCGCCCATCTCACGCCACCTGTCTATTCATTGGAGCTCCATATGAACCCGACCGAAAAGCATCGACAATACTACGCCGAGACCGCATCGACTTACGATGAGTCTCATCACGGTGAGCGCGGCGAGCACGACGTGGCGCTCGACTACATCATCGCACAGGCAAGGACCCTCGGCGTCACTTCAATCCTCGATGTCGGCGCTGGGACGGGTCGACAGGTCGCAACTTTGCGAGAGGCACTGCCCGGAGTTCAGATCGTTGGAATCGAGCCCGTGCCTGAGCTGGTCGAGGTCGGACGCCGAACTTATAGCCTCGGCGAAGACAACCTCGTCGTCGGCGATGGTCTGAAGCTGCCTTTTCAGGATGCGAGCTTCGATTTCGTCATCGAGACGGGCGTCTTGCACCACACACCGCGTCCACGGGCGATGATTCTCGAGATGGCGCGTGTAGCCCGGCGCGGCGTTTTCCTTTCGGACGCGAATCGATTCGGCCAAGGTCGACCTCTCGCGCGTCTCGCAAAGCTCGGCATTTACATGTCCGGAATGTGGCCAACCTTTTACCGACTCAAGACCCGCGGCCGAAACTTCGAAGAGAGCGTGGGAGACGGGGTCTATTACTCCTTCAGCATTTATGATGACCTCGATGTCTTGCAGGCGTGGAGCGACCGCCTCTGGATCGTGCCCACAATGCAACCCACCGAAACCGATAGGCGCCTAGCACGCTGGTTCGGCACGCTGCTGGGCGCTCCGCACGGGCTCGTCTGCGCCGTTCGCGATGTTCCGGCCTTATGAAATCGGCGCAAACCGGCCCGCATCTGCACTTCGTCACGCCAGACCTGTTTGGCCCGATCGGTGGAATTGCACGAATATCCCGAGCGACCGCCCTCGCGCTGGCGACTTGGGCCCGCGCGCATGGCGGCCGCCTTCATGTCGATGCCCTCTGCGACTCGGGCGAGGCACCCGACCCGACCTATCTCCCGCCTGACGTGGCCACCTACCGCGCGTGGCACAGCGATCGCCGGGGCCTGGCCCTGGCCGTCGCGAAGGCGGGGTGGCAGCTTGGAGGGTACGCGACGGTCTTTGGCCATGTGAACCTCGCCGTCACCGGGCTCCTGCAGTCCCCCATCGCACGCCAAGCGTTGATCGCGCACGGCATCGAAATTTGGCAGCCCTTCCCGCTCAAACACCTCGACCGCCGCCTCGCGCTGCGACGACAGCACGCGATCTGGCCCATCAGCCGCTACACAGCCGACCGCGTTCACACCGCACACAGCGTCCCCTGGCATCGCCTCCACGTCATCCCGAACGCCCTCGACCCGCAGTGGAGGCCCACCGACACCGAACGCACACCACCGACAGGTCGACCCCGCCTGTTGTCAGTCTGCAGCCTCGCCATCGGCTTTGAGTACAAAGGTGTTGATGTCGCGATCGAAGCCCTGAGCCACCTCGCCGGGCCCGAACGTCCCGTCCTCGACATCGTCGGCCATGGCGAAGACCGCGGGCGCCTAGAGGCTCTCGCCCAACGCCTCGGTGTCCGCGATGACGTGCTCTTTCACGGGCGCGTGGACGACGACGCCCTGAGCGCCCTGTATGCCGCCGCAGGCGCGTTTGTCCTGCCGTCAACGCGCGAGGGGTTCGGCCTTGTCTTTATTGAGGCCATGGCCCACGGCCTGCCGATCCTCACCGTGAGCGCCGGCGCGGCCCCAGAAGTGGTGCAGGACGGCGTCACCGGGCGGCTCGTCGCACCGCAAGCCCCGGCCGCTTTGGCTTCAGCGATCTCCGAGCTCCTTGGCGACCCGAAGGCAGCATTCGCGATGGGTCAACAGGGTCGCGCTGCTGTCCTTGAACGCTACACCTTCCCGATTTACGAGGCGCACATCCATACCGCGCTCGACGCCCTCTTCGCTTAAGCCCTCGAAGTAGACCATCCGTCTCAACTGCTGCGCCTCGCGTCCCGTCTAGCATCAGGCGCCCGTCAGGCGGGCTCGGCGAGGCCCGATGCGGGATCCGTGCCAACGACTCGTCACAACAGATTGAACACATTAGCAAAGATCTCACGGATCGCCGCGTTCGAAGGCCTCTTCGTAGGGACGATAGGGCAGGCTCGTCATCACGCTTTCGGGGTTCCGCGACACGAGCTCAACGCCACGATGCCCCAGATAGCCCGTGATCGAGCGCCAACTGCGCATGGACATCGATGCCGAGGCTAGGGCACGCTCCAAACCCTCTTGGGTCTCCGGTCCGGGTACGTGTCCGTAAAAATGGCTGTCGGCCGAAATGAGCAGGCCGTTGCCGTCGATGCCGAGCAAGTTGATCTCAGAAAAGCCCATGTAGACCGCAGTCGAGATGGCGCACTTCGTGACGTTATCCATCCCGGGGATCCCGCGCGTGAGGTCGATCTCGTAAGGATAGCCAAAACAAAACAGCTGGTTCGGCCGAATCACGTGACGTCGATGGGCGACCAGAAGTCCTCGCGCGTTAAGAAACTTCTCGCCATCGAACCCAATGATCATCTCCACATTGGGAAGGCGCTCTTCGACTTGGTTCACGAAGTCAGCGCCCCAAGTACCCGCGCCAAACTTTGGGTCGACAATCACGTAGAAGGTGGGATTGATCGCCTCAGCCTGTTCGTGATGAATGAAGCGATTGACGACAAAAGTAATTTCATTCTCGAGGAGGGTCAGGTCTTGCCTGCCAATGGAAGGCCCATTGCCGACAATCCAACAGCGCTTGCCCTTAAAGCGGTTATGTTGGGAATTATTTCGTGCAAGGGCGGCTTTCAACTCAGCGGAGAAAGTCCATGGCTCGCGAAGTCGCGCAAGGCTGTCCCACGCGAGGACCAGACCATCATCGAGCATGAAACGGATGTCTGCTTTGGATTGAATTCCAAGACGGCGAAAGATGGCTGACTTCACGTTCAAATCTTAGTCACGAGGGAGTTACGATGGCGCTCCACGAGCAGCTCTGCCAAGTCGAAGTCGTCGGGCCAGTCGATGTCCACGGCTTCGGTAGGGGTAGTATCAAAAAGTAAGGGTTTGTCACCAATGCGATCACCGCGGCGCCGGCCGATGGCCGTGGGGACGATAAAGAGCGCCGAGTTAACGTCGTAGAGCGGTTCGATGTCTTGTGTGCGCGGCCAACGAATCGGATCAGGATCGTAGTTCATCGGCCCGGTTCGTGACCAGATGAACCCGCGGACAGGTGTCACGGCCATCAACGAATCGCGACTCGAGGCCCTCCCGTCCACGAACGCGGTCCAGGCACGCTCGTAAAAGGCGGTGTCAGCCAGCGGCGAGGTGACGTGCGTCCAGACAAGAAACTCCGCGGCCGTATGCGAGAGCGCGTAGTTGATAAGGCTGTCAGTCGTCGTGGTCGACCTCCCGAGATCGTTCGGGCGCTCGCGGACGATAAGCTCGGCGCGCCCTGCCCAGCGCTTGCGCTCGGCTTGGCCAACCGCGAGGACGAGAGGATCATTTGAATCCAAAACAATTCGGTCCGCAAAGGTCACGCCCGCGAGCTGTGTCAGCTTGCGCTCAATGAGCCCGTTGGCGTGCCCCGCGAAAGGGCGCGTGTTCTTGTGTGGAACGCGCTCGCTGCCCGCACGGCAAGGCAGAAAGATCTCGACCTCCCCCCGGTTCATGATGTCTCGATTCCCTGGAGGACCCCATAGAGCGAGGCCGAGCGGATTGGGAAACGCGTCGGTGTCAGCGACACGATCGCGAGCCCCGGAGCGCTCACTTTAAGCAGCTCAAAGTACTCCTCCAGCTCGATCTGCATCCGCCGCTCGCGGGCCGAGGACTCAGGAGGATACCCATCAAAACCAACCACATAGATGCGTTCCGCGCCTCGCGCGACGGCGGTATTTATGGCAAACATCGACACGACATCGGCGGGTGCCACGCCCTTTATCGGGTCGCATTCGCCTGCTCTCACCCGGTGAACGCCGTGAAACACATCATCGTCGTTTGAGACATCAAGGTAGGTGTCGTCGACAGCCAACAGCACCGACTTATGGGCGTCAAGCGCGGGACGAACCATCGTGCTCGCGTTGGACCGCACGACGAACGCTACTAGGTGGTCGGATCCCGCCATAATCGCACCGTTGAGATTGCACTCGATTACGATCGGATTTCGGGTCTCGATGAAGCGATTTATCGCGGCTGCGTGGATCGATGTGGATGGCCCACGACCTATCACCAATATTTCAAGGTCTTGCCACGACCCAGGACGCCACTCGACAAGCGAGCGCGTCTTCGAGGGCTGCGGCTCGTTCGAGCGCGCCGCGAGGGCGGTTAAAAGGGCCTCGTGGCTAAAGGACCGACCGGCGCCGGTGTCATACAGGCGTCGTAAAATCGCGACGACCTCGTCGGTCGTGTAGCGCTCGGACTCTAGGAGCTCCTGCGCGTAGGACGGATGGACGGCCAAGAACCCGGACAACACGTAAGGAGTGCGCGGACCCCATTGATATTGCGCGTGAAGATGCTGCCAGTGGCGGCCGATAAGGCTGTAAATCGGCGCCGCGTGATAGCCGTCGTGCGGTCTTTGGCGCTCTAACCATTGCAGCAGCAACTCGGTCTTGAGGTTGCCAGGGCCGCGGCCCATGCCGAGCACCGATGAATCGATCCACGTCGCCCCACGTTCCATCGCCGCAAGCGCATTCGCGAAAGCCAGCTCGAGGTTATTGTGGAGATGCACCCCCCAAGGCTTTTCAAGCCCGGTCGCCTCTTGTCGCGCGTCAAGCAGATCTGCGAATGCATGAATATCTTTTGGGAAAAGACTTCCAAATGAGTCCGCAATATAGACCGCGTCCGCGACACTGCTGAGGAGTCTGTCGACGGTTGGCGCGCGCTCGGCGTCGGGCACACTCGCCCACGCCATGATGTTCAGCGCAGTCTGATAGCCAAGAGCACGTAGGCGGCTGACTTGATCCTCAGCAGAGTCCAAGTGGGCCATTCGCGTCGCGACTCGGACGATAGCGATGCGAGACTCCGTGGCCGGAACGAAGAGGCGATCGACCGCGTCCTCCTGCCCGAGAAACTCGCGCGCGTCGAGCATGACCGCAAGGCGCGTGTGCTTGAGAGGCGGCAAAGCGTTGACCAGTGCCTCGTCGGTAAACTTGAAGGCACCGGCGAAGTGGCTGTTGTGAATCGTCCGATAGCCGATCTCGGCGACATCGATCCCCGCGGCATCCACGGCTTGCACGTACGCCTCGACGTGCTCGCCCGAGTAGTCCCAACAACAGTGAAAGCCGCCGTCACGGAGAGTACAGTCAATAATAGTTAATCGACGTTGTGTCATGAAATAAGTCTCCTCGGCTTAGCTATGACGTCTTAAAGCGAGAGGCTGTGCCGCCGTGACCATCTATACAAGGCGATCAGCGCCAGAATCCGCGTATAGTTCACGGTGGGACGCCGTTGCAGGAAGTCCGACCAGAGCCGTTTGACCTCTTGGCGATCGAGTTGACCGCCGGACGGGCTCTGAAAGAGCTGTGTCTCGGCCCACGTCCGCAAGGGCCCCCGCAGCCATACCTCCCATGGCAGCACAAATCCCATCTTTGGCGCTCGCATCAAGGAGTGGGGCAGTCCCGCGAGGTCGACCAGCAGCGCCTTGTTGACACCTTGATGTGGTCCTTTGACCGAGTCTGGCAGGGCCAAGACCTGTTCGACTACTCGGTGGTCCAATAAGGGGGCCCTAATCTCGAGGCTGTGCGCCATACTCATCGCGTCAATGTCCCGAAGCTGCGTGTTCCTCATGTAGTGGGTCAGTTCCACGCGTGTGATCGCAGAAAAATAGCCTCCCGATACGATCGCCGGAAAATCTTGAGCATCGAGCTGTGTTTTGGGGGCGTGCGAGTTGGGTAGAAGCGCACGGATCTGCGAGGACGCGAAGACCTGACGCACGAGCTTCACTTGCTTCACAAGATCGTCGCCACAGCTCGCGAGCGTGAGCGCCTTCCGCAGTCGAGTCGGCAAGCGATGGAGACCCGCCGCGTCCAGCGCGTCTCGTGCGCGCGCCGGTAAGAGCCGCGTGATGCGTGTCACGGGGCGCCACCGTTGGAGGTTTAGGAAGTGCTGGTAGCCCGCGAAGAGCTCGTCTCCCCCAGTACCCGCCAGCGCCACGACAAAACCCGCTTCGCGCGCGGCACGCGACACAAGCCACGTGTTCACGCCGTCATGAGAGGGTAGGTCTTGGGCATCAAAGGCCGCGTCGAGGTCCGCGATGATGGACTCCGGGCGGATGGAGACGATGTGATGTTTCACGCCAAGATGACGCGCGATCGCGCTAGCTCTCTCTCGTTCATCAAAGCGGGCTTCATCGAAGGACACGGTAAACGCAGTCACGCGCTCCGGCTCGCCTTTGGCCGCCAGCGCGGTGATCGCCGCCGAGTCCACGCCACCGGACAGAAAGACCGCCGCCGGCACGTCGGCTTCTAGGCGCATCTTCACGGCCTCCTGGAGCGTCGCTTGGAGCTTTGACCACCAATCAGCCGGTGCGGAGCGGGCCGGGCGCTGGAGCGCGTTCCAGTAGAGGCGTATCACAGGGTCGGTCCCCGGCGCCCAACTCAGCGTATGCGCCGGCAAGAGGGCCTCAATGCCCTCGAGTGGAGTCTGCGGATCGAGCGCCGCTGCTGTCGCGAACCAGGCCCGAAGGCCAGCCGCGTCAAGGCGAGCGGGCATGATATTGGCCTTAAGCAGCGCCTGGGTCTCTGAACTAAAATAGAGGGTTGACGCATTCCGTCCCCAATAAAGCGGCTTCTTCCCGAGCCGATCGCGCGCCATGAACAGGCGTTCGTTCGCGGAATCCCACAGCGCAAACGCGAACATGCCGACGAAACGCTCGACCGCATCGTCGCCCCACGTGACGAGCGCCTGGAGCACAACCTCCGTGTCGCACGTGGAACGAAAGCTGACACCGACCAACTCGAGTTCTTCACGGAGGGCCTGGTGATTGTACACTTCACCATTAAAAACAATGCTATAGCGACCATCGTCGGTCACCATCGGCTGATGTCCAAGCGCGGAGAGGTCCAGAATCGACAAGCGCCGCTGCAACAGATGCGCCGTCACCCGACTGCCTTTCAGTTCAAGATAACCTTCATCATCCGGTCCGCGATGCGCCAGCGCTTGAGTCGCCAAGACCCGCTGCTCCGCCGTGAACGCCACGCCATGACCGATGATTCCGAAGATTCCACACATGCCGGGAGGCTGCCACAGCCAAAGGCGGATGCCCATCCATTAAGGAGGGCAAGATGAGACTTGCCCTAGCAGGATGAATCGATTCGACGGAGGTAGGACGGACAACCCCGAAATGATACGGCGCACCGTCGACTATGCGTGCGGTGCGCCACTACTCGGAGCAGGCCTTACGATTTCCCTATACATCTTCCCTCCACGACCCACTGCCACGAAACACCAACCGCGTCGACCCCTGGTTAAGGTCGCCTAGGCGCGGGGCCCAAAGGCGTCCCCACGCGCGCTCTCGCCGTTCCCCCGGAACCAAGAAAGCGGATGACAATGAGCCAAATGATGATCGACTTCATCGTGACCGCGAGGGCCGTGACGAGCTCATCCTCAATGGAGCTTAGGATGAGGCTTGGGAGGATCGTCGCCGCTGCGGCGATTCCCCAGATGGGATCGCTACCGCCGAGGCGGAACCCTGAGTAAAGAAAACGCAACAACCTGCCGAAGAGATAGGCACCCAGGAGCACACCAAAGAAATGAAGATTCGACCATAACTCACCGAACATACTTGGCTTCACACTCGTGCGACTGCTCCTCTCATGATTCCAGAAGACCTTCGGGAACTCAGCCGCGAAGGCACGAATCGACGGTTTATCCGGCCAGATGAAACGTGGCACGAGCAGATCCACGGGCAGCATCAGATAGGGAAGCCCCAGCTGATAAGAAGCGCGCTCTGGCATGAAGCGGATGATGACCGCGAGGCTGGTTGCAGCATGGAAGCGTAGGGCAACAAGTTCATCCCAGCTCTCCGTGCCATCGTCATCGTCGGCCTTATCTAGAGCGTTGGTGACTAGGCCAATCGAGAACCCGTCACGCTGGATCTCTTCAGTCTGCGAGAAATAGGCCTTTTTGTAGGCAGACGCGACCGGAATCAAGATGAGGAACGCGGCGGCAAGGAGTCCGACGACCGTCGACATCTTTAGACGCCGATATCCGATACCCATCGCCAGCAACGCGGCGAAAAGAGGCAGGGCGAACTGATAGCGGGAGCCTGTCACGAAGAGCCCGAACGCGGCCTCGACGATGATCATCCCGACCCCGAGGAGTGTCCGGCTTCGCACGCGATGCGAGAGACCGGACACGAGAAAAAACAACGCGATCCATTGAAAGAGCGAGGCCAGAAGGTGGAAGACGTAGGCACCTGGAAGGGTAGGGGTGTCATCTGTCTGAGCAATGAAGAAGAACCCCCGGTTTGATATGAGAACTCCCTTCGCAATAAGAGCAATCATGATCAATATCAAGATCTTACCTTGAGTGACCCGAGAGTTCACGTCAACGTTGAGATCAAAACGACTGATCATCCTCGTGATAGGGCCGACAGACATGCGACGAAAGCCGATATACGTCGCGATCATAGCAAACATACATACGATCACGCTGTACGTGAGGTATTCGTGGCGTTCGGCCCCAAGCAGGGAGATCACGGTCAACGACTCGGAGTAGGCCATCGCGTGAAAAGGAAAGTGCAAGAGCAAGAGCACCATGCTCAAGAGCAGCGGACTCGCAGCATTGTGCTCGACGCGATAATCCGCCACGATCAACATCACACCCATCGTGGTGCAGAAGAAGGCGGCGAGCTGCATCGCGACGGCGTCATCGTCGCCGATGACGGCGAATACCAGCCCCGTGCAAATAATCGTAACGGCCGCGACCAACCAACCGAATAAGACGCCAGAATGATTCATGATAGTCTTGGTTCCGGTCGAATTTCCGAGGCGCTCGGCCCCTTCGGATTCATGCAAGTCAACGTAGTTCGTCGCACGCTGGAGAGGTAGAGGGCATGCAGGCCGGTCCGGCTTGAGACTCAACGCCCCAATGAAGTCGTCCCGACCATAGGGGATCCGTCGTGTCGGAGCAAGAAGGTGTGGAACGGGCGGGGCGCACAGACGCCAAATGATCGACTACCTGGGGAAGTGCGGACACCGCTACCTTCGAATCGCCAAGCCCTGCCCTGTTGCCCATCCCAATGAATTCGGGTTGGTTCGACGGTTTCAAGGCAGGCTTCGCGGGTTCAAGTTGTCCAGAGCCGGCACATCCGCGGAGTCGTGCTCTGGAACGTCGTTGCCGACGTTGGACCCACAAGTGCGGTGTTGCGCCGGCGGGCCAAACGCGTTCATCATCGCGCCTGAATAGCGCCGTGAGATAGCCTGACTGCGCATCAGCTGCAGCCCACGGACCGACAACGCCACACGGAGAACCATATGAAAATCAAGGAAATTGGCGCGCTGAGGCGGGCGGTAGAGCTCGCGAGCAGGGGCGTCGTTGTGCGCCGCCGACTACCAAAAGACTTTGGACGTCAAATCATCTGGGTCTCACCCGAGTCGGCGCTTAAGTACTGGCGCCTCGACATGGCCACGGTCGTGCCTGAGCTCCTCGACTTCGCGCGAGAGCACGTAAAGCCAGGCGCGGTGGTGTGGGACGTGGGCGCCAATCTTGGGCTCTTCTCGTTGGCGGCGGCCGTGAAAGCCGGGGCCAACGGCCGCGTCTTGGCCATCGAGCCGGATCCGCAGATGCTGAAGATCTTGAGGCGCTCCATGCGCGAGATGCCGGCCTCGGCTGCCCCCATCCAGGCGGTCTGCGCGGCCGTCTCCGATGCGCCCGGGGTCGTTCAGTTGAGCGTGTCCAACCGCGGGCGGTCCTCGAATTTCATGGCCGGTACTCCCGGCTCGTCCACGAGCGGTGGAGTGCGGGCGCTGGTCGACGTCGCGGCGGTGACCCTGGATGGTTTGATGGAGACGACGGGGGCGCCAGATGTCGTGAAGATCGACGTCGAGACCGCAGAGATGCTGGTGCTGAGCGGTGGCACGAGGCTGCTCGCGGAGGCGCGTCCGATCATCTTGGTCGAGGTTGAGCACGCCAATTCCGAGGCCGCGGCGACTCTATTAAAGTCCCATGGTTATCGCCTCTTCGACTGGGACGCGCGCGACGGGCGCGAGGTCGAAAAGGCGCCGTTTAACACGCTCGCCATTCCCACGGAACGCCGCTAAGCGTCGAGGCTTGGTGCCCTCGCCACACACAACGCGGGCGACCGAGCCTAGGAGAAGCCAGAGATGTCGGAAAAGCTCGCGATCGCACACATTATCGCTTCCGCGGACCTCGGGTGGGGTGGTCCGTCGCGGGTCATTCGCGAGATGACGGCTGCCCTCGCGGACCGGGGCCATCGCGTCGTCGTCTTCTCGACCGACGCTGCGCCGGGCCGTGTGCGCGCCAGCGCCTCCATGCAGGCTCCCTTCGACCCCCGTGTCGAGCACCGGGTCTTCCGCTCAGACCTTGTCCGGCCGCCCTTCCCGAGCGCGGCGATGGCTCTCGCCGTGGTGCGCGAGGCGCGAGGTTTCGATATCGCCCATGTCCACGGCCTCTTCAACGCGCCCAGCAGCGCGGCGCTACTCGCCTTGCGTGCTGCGAGGGTCCCCTTCGTCGTGAGACCCTGCGGCATGCTAGACCCCTGGTCCTTGCAGCAGCGGGCAGGCGTAAAGGCCGCCTGGTGGCGATATCTGGACGGCCCAAGTGTCCGGGCGGCGGGTGCAGTGCAGTGCTCGACGCCACACGAGCTGCGCTCGGTCGAGGCCGCACTTGCACAGGCGCTTGGAAGCCGTCATCCGCGCCTCGTCGAGTGCCCGCAGGGCGTTGGGTTGTTGCCGGCCCCAAACGAGGCCAGCGCGCCCCACCCGCGGCCCTACATCCTCTTTTTGGGGCGCATCGCAGAGAAAAAAGGTCTCTTGCCATTGGTTCGCGCGATAGCCCAGCCGACCGCGCCGGACTGCGACCTCGTGGTCGTCGGGCCGAGCGAGCACGGACACGCGCGAGAGGTCAGCGCCGCGATCACCCAACTCGGCCTCGGAGGCCGGGTCCACTTAGTCGGCCCGATCTTTGACGGCGCGGCCAAGGCGCGTTGGTATGAGCACGCACTCGCCTTCGCGTTGCCCTCCAGCGACGAGAACTTCGGCATCACGCTTGTCGAGGCGGCGCGCCACGGGGTTCCCCTGCTCGTCTCACCCGAGGTGGGGCTCGCCGAAGCCATCGCGCATGACGGCGCGGGGCTCGTCGTCAAACCGCTGCCGGATTCCATCGCGGCGGGCCTGACCGTGCTCGTCGGACCGGGCCGTGAGGCCTTTCGAGCGGGCGCCATCCGCCTTGGCGCGCGCTTCGCGTGGCCCGAGCGCGCCGCCCAGCTAGAGTCGGTCTACCGAGAGGTCCTCGCTGAGGCTGGCCGGCGGTGAGAGGGATGTGGCCCTGGACGCGCCTCGCGCTGGGGCTACTTCTTCTCGTCGTCACGGCCGCGTGCGGGACAACGACGATCAAACCGACGCCTCTCCCGTTACCCGTTGCCCCAGAGCAGCCAGCACTGGAGATTATTGCGACAGAAACCATTACCGCAGAGATGACTCGAGACGCGATCACGATCGCGGCTGTCGGCGACATCATGGGCGGAACCACCTATCCTCACCCGGATGGGCGCCAGTTGCCGCCACCCGATGGCCGACCCGCCGGTCTCCTCAGCCCTCTCGCAGCTTTGCTAGGCCGCGCCGATCTGGCCCTCGGCAACCTCGAAGGCGTCCTCGCCGAACCCAACGCCCCGCGCACGAGACCAAAGTGCGACGGCCTCAAACCCAGGTGTTTCGCCTTTCGCATGCCGCCGACCTTCGCCACCACCATAGCGGCGGCTGGCATCGACGTCCTTTCACTTGCAAACAATCACGCCCGCGACTTCGGACCCGCTGGCGAGGCCGCGACCCGCGAAGCCCTCGCGGCGGCCGGGCTCGCGTGGGCCGGGGCCCCTGACGAGGCCGCCCGCTTCGAGATCCGGGGCCAGCCCGTCGTCGTCTTCGCGACCGCGACCCAGTGGCACCCCGGCTGGGACGTCAACCGCCCCGAAGCCTTGTGGCCGGCCATCCGCAAAGCCAAGGCCGAGGGCGCTCTCGTCATCCTGTCCTTTCACGCCGGTGGCGAGGGCCCCGACTACGTGCACGTGCCGCCAGGCCGTGAGAACTTCATCGGCCTCAACCGTGGCGATGTCCGTGCTTTCGCGCGTGAAGCGGTCGCCGCTGGGGCGGACCTCGTCGTGGGACACGGCCCCCATGTCCTACGCGGCCTCGAGCTCATAGACGAGCGCCTGATCGCCTATTCACTAGGCAATTTCTTTACCTGGGAACGGTTTCTGCTCGGTGGCCCGCGCGGTGTCACAGCGGTCCTCGAAGTCGAGCTGGCACGAGATGGGCGCTTTGTGAGGGGCCGGCTGCACCCCGCAAAACAAATAGATCCAGGTGGGCCGATACCGGACTCGGCCGGTCTCGCGATCGACCAAATTCGCGAGCTCTCGTTGGCCGATTTCCCCGAGAGCCCTCTAATCATCGACAACGACGGATCCCTACAAGTACCTAAAAATAAAGAAATACCTGGATTCCCGGCGAGCGACGACCCGGCGAACGAGCTTTGACACGACCCCACCGTTCGCGACATAGTCAAGCCATGCAGAACTTTAAACGCACCGTCCTTGGCTCCCTCGTGTCCCTGTCCGTCGCCTCGTGCGGGGGGGACTCAAAGACTCCCGCCGCCGACACGGCGACCATCGACACCAGCCCGACGGATGTCGCCGACGACAGCGTCCAGCCCGAGGACACCAGCGCGAACGATGTGGCGCTGGCCGACGGCAGCGACACGACGGAACCCGACGACCTCAGCGAACCCGAAGAGGTCGTGACCCCCGTGTGCGGCCCGAATGACCGACCGGCCTGTCTCTATCGCCCGACGATGACCTACGAATTCCAGACGCGCAAGGTCAATGGTTTGACCTACACGGATGTCTCCGGCGCGGAACGCAACGTCAACATCGCCATCTACCGGCCGACGGGCGCCCCCGAGCCGATGCCGGTCGTCTTGATGTCCCACGGCGGGGCCTCAGGCAAGACCGACCCGATGAAGAGCATGGAGCATTGGGGACCGATCATCGCCGGGGCCGGGTACCTCGCGGTCGGGATCGCCCACGAAGGCCGCGACGAGGCGTCGTACGCCGCCCTGTGCGAGGCCCTAGAGACGAACCCCCTCCATGTCTGCGGTGTCAAGATTAGCTGGGACCGCCCCAATGACGTCCGCCGGGTCATCGCGTACCTAAAGGAACAGGCCACAGAGGCCCCCTTCGTCGGCCTCATGAACCTCGACCGTATCGCGCACGTCGGCCACTCAGCCGGCGCCAGCGCGGCGATGATGTCCGTCGGCGCGACGCGCAACTTCAAGTGCGCGCTGCCCTATGACTACGAGGACGCCAACCAGAACTGCCAGGTCGCGGACCTCGAGTCATTGGCTATCGACGACATCGACGTCGCGATCTCGCTATCACCCCAAGGGCCCGGCACCGAAGGTTTCATGGACGAGAGCTTTGCGCCCATGACCAAGCCCTTCCTTATGGCCACAGGCGCGAATGACGGGGATGCAGGCGAGCCGGCGACCCGCGCGGCGATCTTTCCGCTGTTGCCGGCAGGCGACAAGTTTAAGTTCTACATCGACGATCAGGCCGCCAAACACACCCTCTTTGAGGGGGACCTAAACGCGTGCGAGGCGATCGCCGGGCTCGCCAAGTGCGAAGCGATGCGCGCCGCCGTCTTCGCGACGGGCGTCGCCTTCCTCGACGCGCACCTCAAGGACAGCGCTCCGGCAAAGGCCTGGCTCGCCTCCGAGGACGTCGTGAAGGCAGGACAGGGGCTCTTCACGTTTGAGCGCCGGTGATATAGTCGCATCTGAAATCAAATCGGACTACGACGCACGCCGGCGAATGAGGCCGAAGCATACTTGGACATCCAAGCGATCGAACCCGGCTGGGGTTTGGCCGTAGATACCCGTGACGACTTGGGCTGGGGTCCCCTAAACAGTATCGCCGCTTGCGACGCATTTTAGTTAGAACTGAAATGAATCACAAGCGGCGATCTCAAGGCCTAATTCCCGTCAGACCCGCAAGGGGTCTGCGCCTCGTGAGAGGACGACAAACCCTCGCACGCCGGTCACTGCGCTGCGGCTGCGGGGACTGGCGTCACGGGCATGTTGGTCGCGATCATATGCCCCGCACGGATATTGACCGTGTGCTGGCTCCAGACCCGGCCGTCGAGTCCCGTGCCAGTGAGCGTCGCCGGGCCAACGGGCAGGTTTAGGAGGGCGCCCGTGCCGCTTTTGTGGGTCGCGGTCACGGCGACGCTGGGGATGGCGCCCGTCATGTAGAGGTGCACGGTCGCCGCATCCTCCGTGTCTGCCGAGACCGCGAGCCCTGCAAGCGCGGTCCCGTCGCACCCTATGGCGACGTAGCTCATCGACCCGCGGGTCGGGTCGAATGTCGCGCCGACAAAACCCGCCAGGAGGCTCGCCGTCGCGTCCGATACGACCAGAAAGCTGAGGCCTCCCACGTCGAGGAAGGTCTCGGGGCTTTGGTGTACAAACCAAAAATCGGTCGGCATATAACCCTCGCCCGTGGCCACTAGGAAGACGCTGAGGCCACCGACCGCGGTTGGGAGGTCGAGCGTGATCTTGCCCTCCGCGTCCGTCGTCCCCTCGCTGAGCGGGCTCTCGCACGCAGCGTCGGTCTTCGCGCAGACCTTCAAGTTGAGCGCCGCGATCGGCTCACGGCTTTGAAAATCCAGAAAAGTATTCACGATTGTGCGCGACGCGACCGTTGGCTCAGGCCAGACGACCTGCCCGACGCAGGTGTCGAGAGCGCATTGGTATCCGCAGTTGTCGGTGCGGCAGGTGATAAAAGGCGCGTTGGTGGCGAGGAAGCCTTCGTTCGCATCAGCGCAGGCGGTGAAGCACTCGTCGTCGTCGCTGCCGCAGCCGGCGAAACAGTTGCGTACGGTTAAGCAAGCGGCGTTGTCGCCGCAGGCTGTCATCTCGGCACAGCAAGAGGTGTTGACGCAGGACAGGCAGAGCGCAGTGTTGCTAGTATGTTGAGCACCAAGCACGGGAATAGGAGCGACTTCGCAGATGGGAGGCGGCGTGATGACCTCGGCGGCGACATCCTCGGCCGTGGTGTCTGCCACGATTGCGTCTTCCAACGCGACCTCCTCGACGGCGACATCCTCAGGGCCGACGTCGTTTACGGCAACGTCAGGCGCGGTATCGGCCTGCGCGGTGTCAACCGGCGGTGTGGTGGTCTTTTCATCACCACATGCCGCGACAGTAAAGGTACCCGCGGTGATGACGAGCAGTGCATTGATTAGTATTCGCATTTGTCTTCTCCAGTGTCTTGAGATCAAAGTATTGGCGGGCGATCGAGCACCGTCAACCGACGGATCGCCCGGGCGCCCTAGGAACTCGCCTATTTGAGTTGTGAAGGGCCAACCTAGTAAGAGTTGTATCGACTCGTCAACACCACGGCCGCCTTGTCCCTCAGTCAAAATTGCGCGCCTCGCGGCCGACTTGCGACCGTTCGCTCCGCACGAAACCTTCACAGGGGGCCGCCGGACAGCTCTCAGTCTGCCCGTCGTGGAGCGTTGACCAAATTTTGACGCACAAGCGCATCATAACCTCGCCCGAGGGCGAACTGGATGCTAACGTCTTGGCGCCCATGCGGTTGCGGGGCCTATCGCGCAGGAGCGTCTCACATGAATCAAGGCATCGTCGCACTTACGGAAGACCTCTACGGCTTCTTGCTCGCTTCTGAAGCGCCCTTGTCCGCGCGCCGCGCCTCCTTCGCCCAGATGCGCGACGAGCTCATGGTGGCCGCCGAGCGCATCAGCCTTCACCTCGCCGCCGAGCGAGACCGCGTCACGGCCCGCATGCGCACGCGCCTCGACGAGGCCAAAGTGTCCCTTCAGGCGATGCTCGAGGAGTTCCGCGCCCCCAACCCCGAAGGCGATCGCCTCGAGAAGCTCTGGAAGGGGCTCGGGACCACCTACGAGGCCCTGCGCGCCCAGCTGCGCAAGGCCCGCACCGAGATCCCCGCGGGGACCAAGATCGGCGCCATCAAACCGAAGAACTACACTCGCAACATCTTCCACCTCGGCATGGCGATGACCGGTGTGTTGACCTACGAGTATCTGCTTGACCGCACGGGCGTGATCATCGTGATGGGCATCCTCTGCGCCTCCTTCACAATCATGGAGGTCATGCGGCGCGCCTCGGAGACCTGGAACCGACGCTTCGTGGATGGGGCCTTCCGACACATCTCGCGCCCCGGCGAGGCGCACCAGATCCCCGCCGCGACTTGGTATGGCTTCGCGCTCTTGCTCGGCGCTCTCTACATGCCGAAGGAGGCCCTCCAGCTCGGCGTCCTCGCGTTGGGCTTCGGCGACCCGGCCGCCCAGATCATCGGCAAACGCTTCGGCCGCACGAAGCTCGTTGGACAAAAGAGTCTCCAAGGCGTGATCGCTTTCATCGCCGCGACCGCCATCGTCTCAACGATCTTCCTGCTCGCCATCCGTCCAGCCGGCGACGCGCTGGCGATATTTCCGTTGGTCCTCATCGCACCTATCGTCCTTGGGGTTGTCGGCGCTGTGGCCGAGCTCTTTAGCGGCCGTGTAGATGACAACTTCACGATCCCGATCACCGTCGGGACCGTGGCGATGCTCTTCGTGATGTAGGTTTGATAGGGATAGTCGAACTCCCGCCCTGCGGCCGCGATCCGGATTGAGAGATCGGGGTCGTCTGAGCCAAGGACGGCGTGGGAAGTTCGCGTTCATCGCGGCAAAGGGGATACCGTGCCCATTCCTTACATGGCGTCCGCATGTTATGGGACCGCGACAGCGCCTTCACGGGACGAGGAAACGGCCTGCTAGCACGCGGCCCACGGAGAATGACGATGCTCAACCGCGTCAAACGCACCCTTAAGCCTTGGCTTCCCAAGGCCGTACTCGAGGCCTGGAGGCGCGCCCGCCGGTTCGCCGAACACTTGGAATTCAAACGACTTGGACGACGGGAGACCTTCACCCGCATCTACGCGAAGAACCTCTGGGGGGGCCAACCGGGCGAGTTCTGCTCCGGCCTCGGGTCGACCGACACCCACGCGGATAATTACGCCAAGATGGTGCGGGAGTTCATCGCCAGCCACGACGTGCGGTCGGTGGTCGACCTCGGCTGCGGTGACTTCCGTGTCGCCGCGCGCTTCATCGGGCCCGGACTCGACTACACCGGCGTCGACATAGTGCCCGAGCTAATCGCCCACAATCAAGCCCACCACGGCAGCGAGACTCTGCGTTTTTTAAGCCGCGATATTCTTGAGGACGACCTCCCGCGGGCCGATCTATGCCTCATCCGCCAAGTATTGCAGCACCTATCAAACGACGAGATACAGACCGTCCTGACGCGCCTGTCCGGTTTCACGCACGTCATCGTCACCGAGCACGTCCCCAACGCCGCGCACCTTCGCGCTCCGAACCACGACAAGCCCCACGGCCCCGACACCCGGATCCCGGAAGGGTCAGGCGTGTTCCTTGAACACGCGCCCTTTTCGATCGCGGGTTGCGCGACCCTCCTCGACGTCCCCGCCGACCCCGCCAAGCCAGAAGTCGGTGGTCGCATCCGGTCCCAAGCCTTCCAACCTTCCAGCCAAACCCGCTGATTTTGAAGCCTCTCTTGCGGCTAGCGCTGGTGCCTACGCCATAGGTCGAACCACATGAGGCCAGATGTCGCGCCTCGCGTCGCGGTTGCGACGTCTCGTCGCCTGCTTGGCAATATGCTCTCTCTCCACCGGCGCGGCCGTCTTCCCGAAGTGGCGCATTGTTGGGCTCTTTTTGCCCCCTTGACGACGACCGAGAGCTCCATCGACCGGCGCCCTGGGCGCGGCCCAGCGTTCGACGTTTGAAGGAGATCGAGTAGAGTCAGCCGCACGACGTTCCGCGTCGTGTTTTCCCGTCGCCCCCCACGCGACGGCTCTCCGATTTGAACGTCACCAAAGGCGCGCCCATGGCCCCTCCCCTCTCGACGCCGCCGCCGGCCTTCGTCGAGGTCCCGCTTCGCCCTCGCTTTTTCCAGTCGTCGGCCTTCTTCCCGATGCCGGTGGTCCTCATCGCGACCCGGGCACCAGGTGGTCCTGTAAATCTGGCGCCCTACAGCCTGTGCTTTCCGCACGTCACCAGCGAGGGACACCGCCTCGTCTTAGTGACTCGCTCGGCCTCGAAGACCGCGATGAACCTCATCCGGACGGGACGCGCGAGCATCAGCTTTCTCGCAGATAGCCCAGACTTTATTCAACAATGCAAGACCTTGGCGGCTCCGGTCGCGACCGCGGACAAGATGACGACTAACGCCTTCACGTGGCAGCCGTCGGCGCTCGGCAAGGGCCTCGATGGCACCGACGCACCACCAATCTTGAACGAGGCCGTGCAGGTCTTCGAGTGCAAATTATTTTCTACAGAAATGGATGACGACGGCGGCGAGTTCCGTTTCGTGTTGGACGTCGAGGCCATCCGTATGCCGCCCGAGTGGGCCGCGATCCTCGAGCGCGGCGGCCGCGGACCACGTCTACCGGTCGACTACGGCTTTCGGCACGCGTCCGAGAGCTGGCACTCACGACCAGGCGTCGTGACCTTTGGGCCCCGCCTAAGACCCCGCTTCGACATCATCCTGAACCGCGACCCGAAGACTGTCATCGCGGACTTCCAGGCCGGACTCGCGCGCCCAGACGTCGCGCTCGACGGCAAGGTCCGCGGCGATAGCCTGCAGATTGGCCTGCCCCCTGCCGAGGTGAACACGTGGTCGCCGTCCCTCGATCTCCGCATAGAGCCCCACGAGGGCGGCGGGACCATAGTCCGCGGGCGCATCGGGCCGCAACCGCAAGTGTGGACGACCTTTATGTTCTTCCACATGATGATCGCGATGGTCGGGCTCGGTGGGCTGATGTGGGGTATCGCGCAGATGGTCGCGGGAGGCTCCGGTTGGCCCATGTGGATCTTGCCGGGCGCACTCGTGCTGCACGTCTTCGTCGCGGGCGCGGCCTTCATCGGCCAAGGACTTGGCGCGGACCAGACCCATCGCCTGCGCAGCTTTGTCGACGATGTCGTCGGGGATTAGACCTAGAGACTGACAAAACGTCAGTAAATGAAAAAGGGGCGACTACAAACGCAGCCGCCCCTTGGTTTCAACCGCATTCGTTATTTGGTCGTGATCGCTTCGATCCGTTTCAGCGCAGCGGCCGATGGCGCTAGCTTGTTGCCGTTTTCATAGTGTTTGACGGCCGCCGTGCCATCGCCTTGTTTCTCGGCCAGCTCGCCGAGGTTGAAATAGACGGCGCCCTGGAACTTCGCCGAATCATCGAGAGTCAGCGCTTGCTTGAAGTCCGCGGCGGAGCCCTCGAGATCCCCCGCACGCAGACGCGCGTAGCCACGCCCCGACCACGCGCGCGCCATCTTAGCGTCTAGCTCGATGGCGGTCGTGAAGGTGCTGATGGCGTCATCAAGCTTGTTGTCGCGTGTGAGCTCGCGGCCTCGCTTGACCATTCCCGCTGCATCGACCGCCGGTGAGGTTGGGTCAATCGCCGAGGCGGGTGGACGCGGGGCGGGGACGGTCGCCGCGTCTTTGAAGGCGGCCAAGATCGCCGAGTCGGCATCCACGGGCACCGCCGACCAACCGTAGGAGGTGGTGACCGTCTGGCCAGCGAGCCAAGCGACGACCTCGGCGGGGACCTCGGGCAGGGCCAGCTCAGGGATAATCGGCGCTTTGTAATTGCGGCTCTGCGTGTAGCTGCTCCAGTCGCCGTCCGTCGCGACGTATGAGACGTCCGCGACGAAGAGGTACTCAGCGGCGGGTACGCCATTGGCGAAGCGCATCGAGACCGCCTCGACGGTCGGAGCGCCAAGCTCTTCGCCCTCGGCCTCCGCGGTCCAGCTTTTGACCAGCCCCTTCACTGCGCCGCTGAGCGCTTGCGTCGCCGCGGGGAGGTTGGGCTTTACGGTCGTGTCCCCAAAGGTGAAGGGCACGAACTGACAGGTCGCATCGCCGTGGGCGCCGCAGCTAAAGGCGCTGGCACAGTCCACAATCAGCATGAGATCGCCGGCGCCCCCGTCGACCGACAGCTGACGGCCCCAGAGCTCGCCAATAATGGTGTAGACGCCCTTTGCGTCCGGGTCTTTCTGGAAATAATCCGGGAGCCTCTCGACCATCGGTCGCGCCTTGCCGACCTCAGCGCCGGCGAGCCCGCGGATGGCGAGATGCTCGACGACGTGGACGGGTCCGCTGGGCTTCGCTGGCATGTCATCCGTCTCATTTTCGAACTCGTCGCAGCTGATCTCACGATAGGAGGTCAACGGCCTCTCGACGCCCCAGAGCGTCTCATCCGCGAATACCGAGATCTGCGGCCGAGTCGCGACCGCAGCATAACCCCCCTCTTGGGGTGCAATCCATGTGCTCTCGTGGCCGTTGGCGGTGGCAATCCATACGACGTAGGCGGGCCCGGTTGGGACCGCGGGTGCGGGCTCGGGCGCGGGCTCGACGATAGCCGGCGTCGCGGCGTCCGCTGGAGGCGTGGGTGTCTCAGGGTTTACCGTGGGCGTCACCGCTGGATTCGGCGCCGGGGGCGGCGTGTCAGATTTGCCGCAAGCGGCGAGAAGGGACAGCGACGCGATGGCCGCGCTAAACCTAGAGAGACGCATAGAAACCTCATGCTTTCGGGATGACGTTGGGATGAATGCGCGCACTTTAGTGCCTGCGCGGTCGGCTGTCGAGGACGGTGGTGCCGCTTCACAGGGCAATCGAGTTCTAGGCCGGTCCGGTCAGAACCCCAAACAAGACCGGTGGCCTCCCGACGCCATCGGTGTGGGGCAGGCCCTTGGTCCGCGCGCATTCTGAGGC
>Ga0209702_10000708_pt1 | contig 69559 bp, 67 predicted proteins | sample FRY01_FD_187210 | JGI IMG/M metagenome (GOLD analysis project Ga0209702, IMG submission 187210) | Freshwater microbial communities from Lake Fryxell liftoff mats and glacier meltwater in Antarctica - FRY-01 (SPAdes) (version 2) | ecosystem: Environmental > Aquatic > Freshwater > Ice > Glacier... | reverse complement strand
TTTGACTGCTTCAAACTTGAATTCCCGGCTAAATTGCCTTCTCGTACCCATAAAACATCTCCCGTTTCATCGAACACCTTAACAAAGTGTCCTTGAAACCGGCAGCAGCCCAATATACGGGATTTAACTTCCCTGCAAGGTCATCGAGCGCCCCGCTCCGCTCTTCAGCGAAGAGTCCGCTTTCGGCCAGGAGCGGCCGCATACAGCCTCAGTCAACTAGAGCGTAAAGAACACCGGGGTGCCCTGGTTGAGTACGCTCTCCGCCCGGACCCTGCCGCCGTGCTTATCAATGATGCGCTTGACCATCGGCAAGCCGATACCGGTGCCCTCGAACTGGTTCTGGCCGTGAAGGCGCCTAGCTGAAGATTTTTGGCGCGCCCTCTCGCGCAAAATAGAAAGTGTGGGGGTTGTGGTGGTTGCCATGAATACCTTGTAAAAATAGGGGCTGTTCGGCGCCTACACCCTAATCTATATTCTGACCGGATCGCAGATAGGGAGGGGTAATTCCGATTTAGCTAACAACGCCGCAAGGAGTATAGTCAGCTGATGCAAAGCACCATTCCCGAGGAATCACCCGAGCGCGAACAGACCGACGCAAGCCTGCGTGAGGAACGCGAAAAAACTGATCAAGAAATAGCTGCAAACCGGTTAGTTACAGAAGACTATGCTGACGCGGTCGTAGAGCATGCCCGGGAAAATGCGGACGCTATATTGACCACGGCCCGTGAAAAGGCGGACAACAAGGTTGACTCCACCACATCACGCACCCTGCAAACCGCTATTGCTGAGGATCGGGAAGCCGAAGACGTAACTCTGCGCGACGAACGGGCTGCGGCAGACAAGAGCGTTCGCCGCGAGCGCGACGTAAATTCCCACGTGCTGACCCGGCTATTACCGCTAGAGCGTGACGCTACGGACAAATATTTGCTGACAGAGCGCGCCCGCACCGACGAGGCGCTCGCCACCAGGGATGATTTCCTCGGCATGGTCTCCCACGATCTGCGCGATCTTCTCAACGGGATCGTGGTGAGTTCACAGTTGCTTGCGGGAAAGCTGGAGAAACACAGCGACAAGGAGAAGTTGTTGCTCGAAACTACGCGTATCCAACGCTACGGCGAACGCATGAACCGCCTGATTGGCGACCTGGTTGATGTCGCCAGCATCGACGCCGGCAAACTGGCCATGCATACGACTAAGGGCGACGTCGCATCGCTGGTGCTTGAGGCGGTGGATGCCCTTCAGGCTGCTGCATCGGCAAAGGGCGTGTCTCTTGCAGTGCAGGATGGGCAAGGGCCTTGCCTGGCGGAGTTTGACCACGATCGTTTGCTGCAAGTACTCGCCAATTTGATCGTCAATTCGATCAAATTCACCCCCAAGGGTGGACGGATCCATGTGCACTACAAACGCATCGGTGACGTGCTGGAGTTTTGCGTTGAGGACACTGGCGATGGAATTCCCACAGTGTTGTTAAAGGCCGTATTCGAGCGGTTCTGGCAGGTCGGCAAGAACGACCGACGTGGGCTCGGCTTGGGTCTTTATATCTCGCGATGCATTGTGGAGGCCCATGGCGGCGGTATCCGGGCGGAAAGTAGCCCGGGCCAGGGAACGCGGATGTTTTTCACTCTGCCCTAAATTCGGGTCACTCCCTGCTTTGGTTTTGAAGTTGAAGGGCCAGGATGGAGTTCTTTGAACAAATGGGTTAACGCTCCCGCCGGCTGCGCAGGTTTCCAATCGGAGTCTGGGCATCAATCTGGACATGGCCTGGAAATCGGGCGGACATGCCAGTACTCCAGCCCTTTTACGAGGACTGTGCCTCCATTCGGAAACAGTACATGACCGCTTTGGGTTGCGGATTCAACCGATCGACGCAACAGATTGGTGAAATCGTTGAGCGGGTGTTTCGTAGTGTAGTGTTTTTCTTGGGCGCTCATTCAATCGCCTCGCCACGGCGTTGAGTTTTGCTTGCGAATAAGCCGAGAGGTCGGTTCCTTTGGGTAGGTACTGCCTTAATAGCCCGTTCGTGTTCTCATTCGACCCCCGCTGCCAAGGACTCTGTGGATCACAGAAGTAGACCTTTATGTCGGTCGCCAAGGTGAAGCGCTGGTGGTCGGCCATCTCCTTGCCCCGATCCCAGGTCAGCGATTTGTAGAGTTCCTGTGGCAACTTACGGGTGTGCTTGATCAGCGCGTTCGTGACCGTCTCGGTATCTTTGCCGGCGACCTTCACCAGCATCACGTAGCGCGTATGACGTTCGACGAGGGTCGCAATCTGGCTGTTGCTGCTTCCGCACAACAGGTCTCCTTCCCAATGACCGGGGACAGCTCGATCTTCAACCGTGGCCGGACGCTCGCTGATCGACACCGCGTCAGTGATTCTGCCGTGATTGTCAGTCTTCTGTGTGTGATGGCGAGAACGGCGCATGACTCGCGTGCGCCGCAAATGCGCCAACAGTTCCTTCTTCAGAGCGCCACGGGCCTGAATGAAGAGGCTGCGATAGATGGTTTCGTGTGACACCTGACAGCTCGTATCGTCCGGATAAGTACACTTCAGCCACCCGGCAATCTGCTCCGGTGACCATTGCAATTGGAGCCTGCCTGCCACGATGTGCGCCAGCGTTCGGTTCTCCACCAGTTTACAGTCCTTGGGGCGACGTGCCCAATGCCAAGCGGCCTCGTCTGCTTGCGCTGCACGATAGGATCCATGGCCACCGTTACGCTTGATCTCGCGACTGATGGTTGATGGTGCACGCCCGAGTGACGTTACCATCGCACGGATTGAGTGCCCCGCAACCACCGCCCTCGATATCTCCTCTCGTTCAGTCGATGTCAGCGCCAATCTGGAGCGACATCGTTGTGCAGGACGTATCCCACCTGTCTCTACCAGAATCCCTTGAATTGATGAGTGATTTCGATCAAACAGCTGGGCAATCTGCTGGAGAGATTCACCCTTCCGCCAGCGCTCCCACATCTGCGCCTTCTGGACTTCCGTGCAATAAATCCACTGCCTTTACTTCATCTGCAACACTCCTTCTGCTTGCGCAATATCTAGTGTGTTGCATCCACCGGTTGAATCCGCAGTCGGAAGTGGTCGTTTAATCTGAACCAACAGAAATAAAAAAGGCCTCCATAACGGAAGCCTTTGATTTATTTGGTCGGGGCGAGAGGATTTGAACCTCCGACCACCTGCACCCCATGCAGGTACGCTACCAGGCTGCGCTACGCCCCGAGGCGGCGATTATACAACAGCCAATATGGTATTCCTGTGCCGCTGATTCAGATTTGCAACTGCTCGATGACGCTCTTGAGTTCCTGGCGCAACTGGGAGTAAGCCGGTTTTGCAAGGGCTGTCCGTGCCGCACGTGCCGGCTCATTGGCCAGTTCGTCGAGCCGATTACGTGCACCGCTGATGGTGAAACCTTGATCGTATAATAGTTCGCGAATGCGGCGGATCAGCAGTACTTCGTGATGCTGGTAATAGCGGCGGTTGCCGCGGCGTTTCACCGGGCGAAGCTGCGTGAATTCCTGCTCCCAATAACGCAGCACGTGCGGCTTGACGCCGCACAGCTCGCTCACCTCACCGATCGTGAAATAACGTTTGGCCGGGATCGGCGGAAGCTGAATCTTATGGCTGCCGCTGGCTTCCATGAACGTGCTGTTCCACCATCGATTTTAGTTTTTGTGATGCATGGAACGTTACAACGCGGCGTGCAGAAATTGGAATTTCTTCGCCGGTTTTCGGATTGCGGCCGGGACGCTGCGGCTTGTCGCGCAGTTGAAAATTACCGAACCCGGAAAGTTTTACACCCCTGCCATTTTCCAGCGCATTGCGGACTTCATCAAAGAACGACTCCACCATGTCCTTGGCTTCACGCTTGTTGAAACCTACCTTCTCGAACAGGAGATCGGCGAGTTCCGCTTTGGTTAACGTCATGTTGTCCCCTCTTAACGAAGCTTCGCTTTAAACTGTTCTTGCAGAATCCGGCGCAGTTCGGCTACCGCTTTTTCGGCTTCTGCGTCCGTCAAGGTTTTATGAGTATCCTGCAATAACACACTGAATGCAAGACTTTTTTTCCCTTTTTGGACCCCCTGGCCGCGGTATAAATCGAACACCACGACCTCCTTCAAAATGGCAGGACCGCTGCCTTTTAATGCACTACTGATGTCCTCATACTGGACATTCTCGTCAAATTCTGCAGCCAGATCCCGGCGTATGGCCGGGAACTTCGAGACCTCCTGATAGACAGGCAATCCCCGCTGCTCAACTATCCGCAGCTCCATCTCAAACAATACCGGAGCTGACGGCAGATCATACTTCCGCTGCCAGCGGGGGTGCAATTCCCCGATCCAGCCCACATTCTCGCCCCCGACTACGATAGCCGCAGATTTCCCCGGATGCAATGCGGGATGCGATTCCGGCCTGAAAGAAGCCGCCAAAGGTGCCAACAACATTTCCAGATCAGCCTTGACGTCATAAAAATCGACTGCGCGTGCCGGTTGCCCCCATTGCGCAGGCACTGCATCACCAAACGCAAGGGCACCAACCCGCCACGGTTGCGGATAGTCCGCCTGATTCAGGAAACAGCGGCCGATTTCAAATAGCCGTGCGCGGCCCTGTTTACGGCTGACGTTGAATGCCGCAGCGTTGACCAGCCCTCCGATCAGACTCGAGCGCATAACGCTCATCTGACTGGCGATGGGATTGGCCAGCATGACTGGGTCGGCATTGCCGCAGAAATCGCTTTCCCAGGCGCTCTCCACAAAACTGTAAGTCACCGCCTCCTGATAATCGAGGCCGGCCAGCAAACGGCGGATAGCGGCAGGACTGCGCTGCGTTTCCGCGATTGGCAGCAGTACCGCGCGGGCGGGCGGCAATTGCGCAGGTATGTTGGCATAACCATGAACCCGCGCCAGTTCCTCGATCAGATCTTCTTCAATGGCGATATCAAAGCGATAACTGGGCGGTGTGGCGGCAATGACTCCGTCGTTCAACTGCGGCCGACAGCCCAGTCGTTCCAGTATCGACATGGCAGCTCCGCCATCGATTGCAAACCCCAGCACGCGTTGCGCGCGCGCCAATCGCAGCGCTACCGGGCTGCGGACCGGCAGTTCGCCTTGCACCTCACTCACCGGTCCGGCACGTCCACCGCAAATATCGATAATCAATCGCGTAGCTCGCTCTATGGCTGCCGGCACCCCGGCAAAATCCACACCGCGCTCGAAGCGATAAGCCGAATCCGAACCGAATCCCAGCACGCGTGTCTTGCCGGCAATCACGTCCGGATTGAAAAAAGCACTTTCAAGGATCACATCCTGCGTCGTTGTCGTCACACCACTGTGTTCGCCGCCCATGATGCCGGCCAGCGCCAGGGGTCGCTGCGCATCGGCGATCACGAGGTAATCCGGCGACAGCTCCAGCTTCGTGCCGTTAAGCAGCAACAGGGCTTCGCCCTTAACTGCGCGGCGCACGCGGATGCTGCCACTGACTTTTGCAGCATCAAATGCATGCAGCGGCTGCCCCATTTCGAGCAGTACGTAGTTGGTGACATCAACAACAGCGCTGATTCCCCGTATGCCGCTGCGCATCAGACGCCGCAACATCCATTCCGGCGTCACCGCCGCCGTATCAACGCCACGGATCATGCGTGCGCTATACCGCGGACAATCGGTCGGTGCATCCACCGCAATCGCAATACTATCCTTGATTGCGATCGCCACCGGCTGCGGAGTCCGCCACAGCAGCGGCTTGCCGCTGAGTGCTGCCACTTCCCGTGCCATCCCCAGCAGGCTCAGACAATCGCCTCGATTGGGCGTGGGCTTGGTGGTCAGCACCTGATCATCGAGATCCAGCCATACCCGCACGGACTGACCAATGGCCGCATCCGGAGCAAGTTCGAGCAGGCCCGACGCCTCGGCACTCAACCCCAGTTCCTTGGCCGAACACAACATGCCCTGCGATTCGACGCCGCGCACCTTCGCCAACTTGATTTCCATGCCGGGCAGCTGCGCCCCCACCAGGGCTGCGGGCACACGCATGCCGGCACGTACACCGGGCGCACCGCAAACTATGGTCAACGGAGACGCTCCAGCATTGACCTGACATACATTGAGCCGGTCAGCCTGCGGATGTTTCTCCACGCTGATTATCTCGGCCACAACCACTTGGTCGAATGCCGGCGCAGCAGGCTCCACCGTTTCCACCTCGATGCCGCCAAAAGTCAGCAAATCAGCCAGTGCGGACGTGCTGAGATCCGGGTTCACGAGTTCGCGCAGCCAGTGTTCTGAAAGTTTCATGCGTTTCCTTGCTACACGAACTGTTTCAGAAAACGCAGATCATTTTCATAAAAGAGCCGCAAGTCATTCACTCCGTAACGCAGCATGGTCAAACGATCGGGACCAAGACCGAAGGCAAAACCCTGATACCGCTCGCTGTCGATGTTGACGTTGCGCAGCACATTGGGATGCACCATGCCGCAACCACCGATCTCCAGCCAGCCATCGCCAAAGCTCATGTCAATTTCAGCGGACGGTTCGGTAAACGGAAAAAACGATGGACGAAATCGAATTTGCAAATCGTCGTTTTCGAAAAACTGCCGAAAGAAATCGATCAGCACGCCTTTCAGGTGGGCGAAATTGATGTGCTCGTCGATCCACAATCCTTCGACCTGATGGAACATCGGCGAGTGTGTGGCGTCAGAGTCGACGCGGTAGACGCGCCCAGGTGCGATCACCCGTATCGGCGGCTGATGCTGCTCCATGTAGCGTATCTGTATCGGCGACGTATGCGTACGCAGCAGATGTTTGCCGTCCGCCAGATAAAACGTATCGTGCATCGAACGCGCAGGATGGTTTTCAGGCTGATTCAGCGCGGTAAAATTGTAAAAATCAGTCTCGATTTCCGGACCATCCGCCACGTCGAAACCAATGGCGCGGAACAACTGTTCGATGCGCTCCATGGTGCGGCTGACCGGATGCAGACCGCCGACACTGCGACCGCGGCCCGGCAGCGTGACGTCTATGGATTCTTCAGCAAGTCGGGCTTCCAGGGCGCGCGTGGCAATCCGTTCACGCTGCGCATTCAGTGCTCCCTCCAGCACTTCCTTGGCGGCATTGATGCGGGCACCGGCCGTAGGACGTTCTGCGGCAGCAAGTTTGCCCAGCCCTTTCAGCAGTTCGGTGAGCGCACCGGTCTTGCCCAGGTAACGGGCTTTGGTCTGCTCCAGCGCATCGGCGTCATCAATGCCGCCAAACAACGCCGTTGCCTCTGCCACAAGCTTGTCGAGTTCCTGCATAAACGAATGGTAACGGAATTCAGTGAAAAAGAAGGAAGCTCGGTGAGCCAAAAAAAAGGAGGCTCGGTGAGCCTCCTTTTTCGGATGCGACTGCTCAGGCGCCGAGACTTGCCCTGGCCTGTTCCACAAACCGCACAAATGCGGGTTTGTCGGCAACGGCAATGTCGGCCAACACTTTACGATCCACTTCGATCGCAGCCTTTTTCAGACCATTCATGAACACGCTGTAGGACATGCCATGTTCACGGGCGGCGGCGTTGATCCGCGCAATCCATAACGCCCTGAATTCACGCTTCTTGGTGCGCCGGTCGCGATAGGCATACTGCCCTGCGCGCATGACCGCTTCATTGGCAATGCGAAATACATTGCCACGACGGCCACGGAACCCCTTGGCCTGCTTGAGAACCTTCTTGTGCGCCCTGCGGGCGATAACTCCACGTTTGACTCTAGGCATGGTTTATCTCCCCGATCAGTAGGGCAGCATCGCGCGAACTGCGCGCTGGTCGGATGCATGCACCATGGTCGTACCGCGCAGATTGCGTTTACGCTTGGTACTTTTCTTGGTCAGAATATGGCGCAGAAATGCGCTGCTGCGTTTGAATGCGCCGCTGCCCAGCTTTTTAAAACGCTTGGCCGCGCCGCTCTTGCTCTTCATCTTCGGCATGGTAACTCCTGTTTTAGCCTAGCGTCGGGCGCCTGCGATTGCAGAGCTTAAAGCCCGAACACTACTTCTTTTCAATGACTGCAGCGTCTTCCGTTGCAGCCTCATGTTTCGGTGTTTCCACCACTGTTTCCACTGTTTCCACTACTTTGTCCGGCGTTGCCGCCGGTTTCTTACCCGCCGCCTTGGTACCGGCTTTGGGAGAACTCTTGCCCGCTGCGGGTGCAACCTTCGGCAGAACCTTCTTCGGCGACAGCACCATCACCAGCTGACGGCCTTCCATTTTCGGAAACTGCTCGACTACCGCATGCTCAATCAGATCAGCCTTCACCCGCTCCAGCAACCGCATGCCAAATTCCTGGTGGGCCATTTCACGTCCCCTGAAACGCAGCGTAATTTTTGCCTTGTCGCCTTCATCCAGAAACCGCATCAAATTACGCAGCTTGATCTTGTAATCGCCATCGTCCGTTCCCGGACGAAACTTCACTTCCTTGACGACGATCTGCTTCTGCTTCTGCCGCGCTTCATGCTGCTTCTTGCTCTCGCGGTATTTGAACTTGCCGTAATCCATGATCCGGCATACCGGGGGTTTTGCTGTCGGTGCAATCTCTACCAGATCGAGTTCTGCATCTTCCGCCATCTTGTTGGCAGCAACGATGCTGATTACGCCGACCTGCGATCCGTCAGCACCGATGACCCGCACTTCCGGAGCAGTGATATCACTATTGATCCGGGCTTCTTTTTCCTGGGCTATGCGACAAACTCCCTTATTTCGTTGTTCTCAAACTGCGCGCCCTTTGCCGGCAATATCGCTTTTTAACAGCGACAAAAAGGACTCCAGGGTCATCTGCCCCAGGTCCTCGCCTTTACGGGAACGCACAGCCACCAATTGCACTGCCACTTCCTTATCTCCAACCACCAACTGGAAAGGCAGCTTTTGCAGACTATGTTCGCGGATTTTATAGGAAATTTTCTCATTTCTCAAGTCGGCTTCGACCCGAAAACCAGCCGCTTTCAAGGTATCGACGACCTGCGTCACATACCCTGCCTGGGCGGCTGAAATATTCATCACCACAGCCTGCACCGGTGCCAGCCAGACCGGCATGGCCCCGGCGTAGTGCTCGATCAGGATGCCGATAAATCGCTCCAACGACCCCAGAATGGCCCGATGCAGCATCACCGGCGTGCGCCGGGTATTGTCTTCAGCCACATATTCCGCGTCCAAACGGCCCGGCAGCGCAAAATCGAGCTGCAGCGTGCCGCACTGCCAGACTCGGCCCAGGGAGTCTTTCAGCGAAAATTCGATTTTAGGGCCATAAAAAGCGCCCTCACCGGGATTCAACTCCCAATCCAGCCCTTTTCCGTCCAGGGTCGCCTTTAACGCAGCCTCGGCGCGATCCCAGACCGCATCGTCGCCGATCCGCTTGGGTGGACGCGTCGACAGCTTGACCAGAATCTGCTCGAAGCCGAAATCCGCATAAACCTTGCGCAGTAGATCGATGAAATCCCCCGCCTCACCCTGAATCTGCTCTTCCGTGCAAAAAATATGCGCATCATCCTGCACAAAACCGCGCACCCGCATCAGACCGTGCAGCGCACCCGAAGGCTCGTTGCGGTGACAGGACCCAAATTCGGCAATACGCAGCGGCAGGTCGCGGTAACTTTTGACACCCTGGTTGAAAATCTGCACATGACCCGGACAGTTCATGGGTTTAACTGCGTAATCGCGTTTTTCGGACTCCGTGGTGAACATGTATTCGCGGTAGTTTTCCCAGTGCCCGGAGCGCTCCCATAGTGCGCGGTCCATAACTTGTGGCGTGCGCACTTCACGATAGTCCGCTGCCGTCAGCAGATTACGCATGTATTGCTCGATGGCCTGCCAGATGACCCAGCCATTGGCGTGCCAGAACACCATGCCCGGCGCTTCATCCTGCATGTGAAACAGATCGAGTTGGCGGCCGAGCTTGCGATGGTCACGCTTTTCCGCCTCTTCCAGCCGGAACAGGTAGGCTTCCTGCTCTTCCTTTTTTGCCCAGGCGGTGCCGTAAATCCGCTGCAGCATCTCGTTCTTCGAGTCACCACGCCAGTACGCGCCCGCCACCTTCATCAGCTTGAACACCTTCAGCTTGCCGGTAGATGGCACGTGCGGCCCGCGGCACAGATCGACGAAGTTGTCCTGCCGGTACAGCGAAATCGGTTCGTTCGACGGAATCGACGCAATGATTTCAGCCTTGTATTTTTCGCCCATGTCCGAGAAAAACTTCACCGCCTCATCCCGGGGCATCACCTGCCGCTCAACCTTGATATCGCGTTTGACAACTTCCGCCATGCGCTTCTCGATTGCCGCCAGATCTTCCGGTGTGAACGGGCGTTTGTACGAAAAATCGTAATAAAACCCTTCATCAATTACCGGGCCGATGGTCACCTGTGCTTCCGGAAACAGTTCCTTCACGGCATGGGCCAGCAGATGCGCCGTGGAATGACGCAGAATTTCCACGCCTTCGGCATTTTTGTCTGTGATGATCGCCAGTTCGGCGTCGGCTTCGATACGATGCGAGGTGTCGACCAACTTGCCGTCAACGCGCCCGGCCAGCGCCGCCTTGGCAAGGCCGGCGCCTATGGCAGCAGCAACCTCTGCCACCGTCACCGGCTGCTCGAAAGATTTCACAGCACCATCAGGTAATTTGACGTTGACCATTTCCGTTCCGTAAATACAAACAAAAAAAGTGCGGACCGGCCGCACTTTTTTCGACTACCAAGAAAATTACGCAGCAATTACCGGGTTTCAACAGCCTTGCAAGTTCGCGGTGTCATAACGCTCGCTTCCTGTGATCCGTCTGTAATATTACGCAATTCGCAAAATTGGTAGGCGCGATTGGACTCGAACCAACGACCCCCACCATGTCAAGGTGGTGCTCTAACCAGCTGAGCTACGCGCCTGAAGAGGCCGCATTTTATCCGAATCACCGACTCGCTTCAAATACAATCAAGGCCGTTTGGCACCCATTTCCCGGGAGACCTGGCATGACAAACTGCAGTCTTGAATGCGTCCGGCGCAGTATGGTGCGCACGCTGTGGATCATGCTGGCATTGGCAGCAGCCCAGTCGCTGTCGGCATGGGCGCAGTCACCGGTCCCGGATATGGCGGCCATCCCCGCTGGCGCCTACACCATGGGCCACGATGTCGGCCCCGCAGATGAACGCCCCGCACACACCGTCACGCTCGTGACTTACCACATCGACCGTTACCCGGTCACCAACACACTGTTCACGGAGTTTCTGAACAGTTCCGGCCCTCACAACCGGCAAGGTGAACGGCTGTATGACAGCGACGATGCCGATGCCCGCATCCACATGCAGCCAGACGGACGCTGGCGTGCTGACCCCGGATACGAACAGCACCCGGTCGTGGAGGTTTCCTGGGCTGGTGCCCGCGATTATTGCGCCTGGCGCGGCAAACGCCTGCCCACCGAAGCCGAATGGGAAAAAGCAGCGCGCGGCACCGATGCGCGACGCCACCCCTGGGGCAATGCGTCACCTGACCGCAGCCGAGCGCAATTCAGCGCACCCTTCAACGCCACCGTAGCTGTCGATGCCCACCCCGTCGGCGCCAGCCCCTACGGCGTGATGGACATGGCAGGCAACGCCTGGGAATGGGTGGCCAGCGTCTACCGGCCTTATCCCTATCGCGCAGACGACGGTCGCGAGGACGCAGCCGCAGGCCCGGTGCGCAGTACCCGCGGCGGTGGACACGATTCACCGGCAGATGAAATCACCACTACGCAGCGCGGACGCAGCCTGTCACGCAATCCGCGCGCCGGCCATCACAACATCGCTTTTCGTTGCGCCCGCTGAAGCGTCATAAAAACGCAGCAACACGGGATTGCAGGGAGTTCGCGGACTGGCGCTGCGATTGACTGGCCGGAGTACACCAACCGGGACCGGCTGATCAACCAGTCTGACGTCGGGCGGCGCGCACCACGCCTTTGACTTCGCGCACCTGGGTCAACGCATGATTCAGTTGTTCCAGATCAGCTACTTCCAGCGTAAAACGCAGGCGTGCGGCCAGATCACGGCTGGCGGATTTGGTAGCGATGACATTGATGCGTTCACGCGACAACACTTCTGACAGATCGCGCAACAGTCCGGTCCGGTCCACGGCCTCCACGTCGACCTCGACCGGGAAAGTGACGCCTGCGGCATTGCCCCATTCCGCCACCACCATGCGCTCAGGATCCAGGCGTTTGACGCTGCTGCAATTGGCGCGGTGCACGCTCACCCCGCGGCCGCGCGTGACAAAACCGATAATGGGCTCAGGCGGCGCAGGACGGCAGCACTTGGCCGGCGTGGTCATCAATTTATCCACACCCACCACCAGCACGCCGCCGCCCGTCGCCGCAGGTTTGCGCACGACCATGCCCGGCGCAGTAGCAGGCGACGGTGACACCTCTTCTTCATCCGTCAATGCGTCGTGCAGCGCCTTGGGTCCGACTTCACCGCGACCGAATCCTGCCAGCAGATCATTCAGTTTTTCGAACCCCATATCCGCCGCAAGCTGCTCGAGATTCAGCTTGCTCATGCCCAGCCGCTGCAACTCTTTTTCGAGCTGCACACGGCCCTGTGCGATATCCGCATCCAGGTTCTGGCGGTTGAACCACTGGCGCACCTTGGTACGCGCACCATGGCTTTTCAGATAACCCAATTGCGGATTCAGCCAATCGCGACTGGGCACACCTTGCTTCGCTGCCAGGATCTCCACCTGCTGGCCGTTGCTGAGCTGGGTATGCAGCGGCACCATGACGCCATCCACCTTGGCGCCACGACAACGGTGCCCCAGTTCGGTATGCACGTGATACGCAAAATCAATGGCCGTCGAACCCTTGGGCAGATCAATCACCCGCCCCTGCGGCGTAAACACATAAACCGAATCCTCAAAAAGGCCGGTGCGGAACTGCTCGGCAAATTCGCCGGCGTCACTGACGTCGTCCTTCCACTCGAGCACCTGCCGCAACCAGGCGATTTTTTCCTGGTATCCCTTATCCTGCCGGCCACCTTCCTTGTATTGCCAGTGCGCAGCTACGCCGATCTCGGAATGCTGGTGCATTTCATGAGTGCGTATCTGCACTTCCACCGACTTGCCTTCCGGTCCGATGACGGCAGTGTGCAGCGAGCGGTAATCATTGGCCTTGGGTTTCGCCACGTAGTCATCAAATTCCTTGGGCAAGGGCGACCACAGATTGTGCACGATGCCCAGCACCGCATAACAGTCCTTCACGTCGCGCACCAGAACCCGCACTGCGCGAACGTCAGATAGTCCTTCAAAATCAATGCCTTTGCGTTGCATTTTGCGATGGATGCTGGCGATATGCTTAGGGCGGCCACTGACTTCGCCCGCAATGCCGGCGCGCGTAACCTCGCCTTTGAGCACAGCGACCACGTTCTCGATGTAACGCTCGCGATCCAGCCGCTTTTCATCCAGCAGTTGTGCAATGCGCTTGTAGCTGTTGTTGTCCAGCACCCTCAACGCCAGATCTTCCAGCTCCCACTTGAACTGCCATACACCCAGCCGGTTGGCCAGCGGCGCAAAAATATCCCGCGTCAGTTCGGCGATCTCCATCTGCCGTCGTTCATCATCAGATTTCACCATTACCCGCAGTTCCTGCAGATGATCCGCCAGCTTGATCAGCACCACGCGCACGTCCTGCACCATGGCCAGCAGCATTTTGCGCACAGCCTCCAACTGCACGGTTTGTGCCTCCGGTCGCGCCGGTGCAACGGCACGGCTGGACAGCACGCCAATTTCATCCATGCGCACGACGCCTTCGGCGAGTTCGGTGACTGTGGCACCGAAACGGTCGCGTATGTCCCGTGCCGCGTCCGGATGCGCACGCAGTACCGGCACCAGCAATGCCGCCGCCACCGATTCATGATCCAGTTCCAGTTCCAGCAGCGTATCCGCCACAGCTTGCGCCTGTGCAAGCATTGCAGCAGGCAGTGTTCCAGCCGCGTAGTCCGCGACTGTGCGCACCATCGCGGTGCCGGCCGCATCAAAGCGCGCACCGGCACGTTCTACCCAGGTAGCGGCAGCGACGCCCTGGCTCTCAACCAATTGCAGATGTTTACGAGGATTCATTGAAATCTTTAGTTTTGTTGCAACCCTTTTGGCAAACAGCCGGTACACATGCATTGCAATACGTGGAAATAAACCATTTCACTACACCCGCGTTTGATTGCGCAATTGGCCTATTTGTTGCTTTTCCGCTATTTTAAGGGAACGCATAGTCCATACCGCGGTCATATATAAATACCAAAAAATTAAAAATAACAACGAAAGGGGGCGCCATGAGTGCCAAAACTCCGTTTGACGAAATGCGTGCAGCAGACGGAACCATCCGCCCGCATTATCGCGCGCATGCCGAGTGGCTGGAAAAACAAGCCCCGGATTTTCTGCAGCAAAAACAACGTGAAGCCAACGCCTTATATACCCGACTGGGTATCACCTTTGCCGTTTATGGTGACGAGTCCGGCACCGAGCGTTCAATCCCGTTTGACATCATTCCGCGGATCATCCGGCCTGCTGCCTGGAAAATAATCAGTGACGGCGCGTGTCAGAGGGTGCGTGCACTGAACTCATTCCTGAAGGACATCTACAACGACCAGGAAATCGTCAAAGCCGGCATCGTTCCTGAATCCCAAATCACCGGAAACCCCGCCTATCGGCCGGAAATGAAGGGCGTCAAATTGCCCGGCGACGTATATGTGCATATCGCCGGTGTCGACATCGTCAAGACCGATGCTGGCCAGTTTTACGTGCTTGAAGACAATCTGCGCACGCCGTCCGGCGTGTCCTACGTGCTCGAAAACCGCAACATGATGATGCGGCTGTTCCCGGAGCTCTTCAGTCTGATGCCGGTGGCGCCGGTCGACCATTTTGCTGACGATCTGCTGGAAAACCTGCGCGCGGTCGCACCGCCTCAGGCGAGCCAGCCCACTGTCGTAGTCATGACGCCAGGCGCCCATAACAGTGCCTACTTCGAACACGCTTTCCTCGCCCAGCAGATGGGTGTCGAACTCGTTGAAGGCCAGGACATGTTCGTCGCTGATGACGTGGTTTACCTGCGCACCACCGAGGGACCGCAGCGCGTGGACGTCATATACCGCCGCATCGACGACGACTTCCTTGATCCGCTGGCCTTCCGCCCGGATTCCGAACTGGGCGTCCCGGGACTCTTTTCGGCCTATCGCGCTGGCAACGTCAACCTGGCCAACGCCATCGGCACCGGTGTGGCCGACGACAAATCGACCTATCTGTATGTGCCGCAGATGATCGAATACTACTTGAACGAAAAGCCGATCATAGACAACGTTCCGACCTACAAGCTCAGCGATCCCGATGATCTGGCCTACACGCTGGCGCACCTGGCCGAGCTGGTGGTCAAGGAAGTGCATGGGTCTGGCGGCTACGGCATGCTGGTCGGCCCGACCTCGACCAAGCAACAGATCGCCGATTTCCGCAAACTGATTGAGGCTAATCCGAAAAATTACATTGCGCAGCCGACGCTGGCGCTGTCGACCTGCCCGACCTTCATCGATTCCGACGTCGTGCCGCGGCACGTCGACCTGCGACCCTATGTACTGGCCGGAAAAGAAGTCACGCTGGTGCCCGGCGGCCTCACCCGCGTGGCGTTGCGCGAAGGATCGCTGGTGGTCAATTCATCACAAGGTGGCGGCACCAAGGACACCTGGATACTGGAGGATCAATCATGCTAAGTCGCCAGGCGAACAACCTCTACTGGATGTCGCGGCAAATCGAGCGCGCTGAAAACACAGCACGCCTGCTTGACATTACCTATCGCATGTCGCTGCTGCCTTATCGTGTGGTTGAAACCGATCAGGACTGGGCCGATCCGTGGGCTTTACCGCTGATCATCAACGGCCTCGCCAGCGAGTATTACGAAAACCATCCCGGCCCTATTACGTCGGACAAGGTGCTGCATTTCATGGTGCAGGACAGCGCCAATCCATCCAGCATCTATTCACTGATGCGTGCCGCCCGGGAAAACGGCCGCAGCATGCGCGGACTGCTGACCACTGAAATGTACGAAGACTTGAATTCGATGTGGCTGGAACTGCGCAGCCGCAGCGAGACGGCACTGCGCAATGGCGGCATCAATGAGTTTTTCGAATGGATCAAGACCCAGTCTCACCAGTTCCGCGGAGTGACTGTCGGCACCATGCTGCGCGACGAGTCCTACCAGTTCATCCGGCTCGGCACCTTCATGGAGCGCGCCGACAACACTGTGCGCCTGCTCGACGTCAAATACCACACGCTGCTGCCCAGCGCCGAGGAAGTCGGCGGCGCAGTAGACTATTACCAATGGAGCGCCTTGCTGCGCTCAGTCAGCGCTCTGAGTTCGTACCGGCGCATCTATCGCGATGTCATCACGCCCCGCCGCGTCGCCGAACTACTGGTCTTGCGCGATGACTTGCCGCGTTCGCTGCACGCCTGCATGAATGAAATTTACGAAATTCTGGGCGATCTTTGTATGCGCGAATCGATGGAACCCGAACGGCTGGCCGGTGAACTGCACGCGCAACTGCATTACGGTCGCGTCGAACAGATCATGGAAGCCGGATTACATGAATACCTGATGGAATTCCTGGAAAATCTGCATATCCTGAATGTCGAACTGAACAACCAGTTTCTGGTACCTGTATTTACGCCGGACACAAAATCCGGAACGGGAGCAACCCAGAGTCAGACCGCCTGATGCAACCACCACAGGCAATCGCACAGCGCAATCCCACGGCCAATCCTTGCTTGTCAGCCTTGGCCGCATCCCCTATGCTTCGCCCCAATCTTTTTTTCACCACATTTCCCGCCACAGATCGTCATGACTTATTGCGTAGCCGTAACCCTGAATGTCGGCATGGTGTTCGCCTCCGATTCGCGCACCAATGCCGGAGTGGACCATGTATCCAGTTTTCGCAAAATGCGGGTGTTCAGCCGCGACGGCGACCGCGTCATCGTCATCCTGAGCTCAGGCAATCTCTCGATCACGCAAAGCGCGATCAACCTGCTCGATGAAGACCATAGAGACCCCGGTGCCAAGCGCACGCTTTATGACGCGAAATCCATGTATGAAGTCGCCGAGATGGTCGGTCAGGCGCTGCGCGAAGTGCGCCAGCGTGATGCCGCTTACCTGCTGCAGGCCAATGTGGATGCCGGCGCAACTTTCATTGTCGGCGGCCAGATCGCCGGCGGCCGCATGCGGTTGTTCCAGATCTACAGTGAGGGCAACTTCATCGAATCAACGGCCGAGACCACTTATTTCCAGATCGGCGAAAGCAAATACGGCAAACCGGTTATCGACCGCGTCGTCAATCCTGAGACCAGTCTGCTCGAAGCAACCAAATGCCTCATGGTCTCGTTTGACTCGACCATCCGCAGCAATATCTCTGTCGGTCTGCCTATCGACCTGCTCATCTACCGTGCTGACACGCTGCGGGTTGCATTCCAGCACCAGATCCTCGAAAGCGATCCCTACTTCAACATGGTGCACCAGCAATGGGGCGAAGGCCTGCGCAAGGTCTTTGGCGAACTGCCTAATCCGGATTGGAACGTCGGCTTCGAACAGTAGCACCGGTCCTGCGCTCACCACGGGACATCGACCATGATCCAGATCGCCCTGCACCACCAGTCGCGTTATCGTTATGACCGCGACGTCATCATCGCGCCGCACGAAATCCGCCTGCGCCCCGCACCCAATTGCCGCACGCCGATACTATCGTATTCGCTGAACGTCAAGCCGGCAGATCATTTCATCAACTGGCACCAGGACGTTTTCGGCAATCACATCGCGCGCATCGTTTTCAAGGACAAGAAAGCGCGGGAACTGGAAATAACCGTGGATCTGGTCGCCGACATGACGGTGATCAATCCCTTCGACTTTTTCATCGAGCCCTACGCCGAAAAATTTCCGTTCGCCTATCCACCAGAATTGATGCGCGACCTGACGCCGTATCTGACGCTGGATGAACAGGGGCCGCTGCTGCAAAAATGGCTGGCCGATTTCCGCGCCACTTTGCCCCCCGCCAGCAGCACCATCGATTTCCTGATCGCCGTCAATAACAAGCTGAAGAACGACGTCAACTATCTGGTGCGCATGGAAGCCGGCGTACAGACCTGCGAACACACCTTGCAGCACAAGAGCGGCTCGTGCCGCGACAGCGGCTGGCTGATGGTGCAGATCCTGCGCCATTGCGGCCTCGCAGCGCGATTCGTTTCCGGTTACCTGATCCAGTTGAAGCCCGACCAGGCGCCGCTGGAGGGTGAGCCCGGCCCCGACCGCGATTTCACCGACCTGCATGCATGGGCTGAAGCCTACATTCCGGGCGCTGGCTGGATCGGCTTGGATGTTACGTCCGGCCTGCTTACTGGAGAAGGCCATATTCCCGTGGCCTGTACGCCGTCACCCTTCAGTGCGGCACCGGTAGTCGGCACCGTTGAGCCCTGCGAGACGACCTTCGAATTTGACATGACGATCACGCGCATCCGTGAAGATCCGCGCGTCACCAAACCTTACGACGAAGCGCAATGGCAGGCCATCAATGCGCTGGGCAAACAAATCGACACGGAACTCACCGCCGGCGACGTGCGCCTGACCCAGGGTGGCGAGCCGACATTTGTTTCCATCGACGACATGGACGGCGTGGAATGGAGCACCGCTGCGCTGTCCGACAAAAAATGGGATCTCGCCGAACAACTCGCATGGCGTCTGAAGCAGCGTTTTGCGCCGGGCGGCCTGGTGTTTTACGGCCAGGGCAAATGGTATCCGGGCGAACCCCTGCCGCGCTGGGCCCTCGGCATCCAGTGGCGCAACGACGGCAAACCCCTGTGGCAAAACCCGGCATTGATTGCGGCTGCAGCTACTCCGGGGGATGCAAAGCCCGAAGACGCGCAACGTTTTGCCGTCGCGTTGACCACTGCCCTGGGTCTCGTGCCCGAACGGCTGCTACCGGTCTGGGAAGATCCGCTGACGCATCTGTCTGCGGAACAAAAACAACGTGTTCCTGGCAGCAAGCTCGCTGCCGGCTACATGCTGCCGCTGGGCGCCGACGACGGCAAGTGGACCAGCTCAGCATGGCCGCTGCCCGACAATCAGGCCATACTGATCAACGGCGATTCGTCCATCGGCTATCGCCTGCCGCTTTCCGAGCTGCCAACAGCCAAGCCCGACGACAAAATCGTACGCACCGCGTTATGCGTCGAAGTGCGCGACCACCGGCTCTACGTGTTCCTGCCGCCGTTTGAAACCATCCAGCCGTACCTCGATCTGCTCGCCGTCATCGAAGGTGTCAGTGCGAAGCTGAACCTTAAAATCCGGCCGGAAGGTTATGGGGCGCCGCCCGATCCGCTGGTAACGGTGTTGAACGTCACGCCAGATCCCGGCGTCATCGAAGTCAATATCCATCCGGCTGCCAGTTGGGACCAGCTTGTCACCAACACCAATGCGCTGTACGAAGAAGCACGGGCGAACCGGCTGGGCACCGAAAAATTCATGCTCGACGGCCGTCATATCGGCAGCGGCGGCGGTAATCACATCACGCTGGGTGGTGCGAGCGCGCCCGACAGCCCGCTGTTACGCCGCCCCGACCTGCTGCGCAGCCTGATCACTTACTGGCAGAACCATCCGGCCATGTCGTATCTGTTCTCCGGCATGTTCATCGGCCCCACCAGCCAGTCGCCACGCGTGGACGAAGCGCGTGACGACAACCTGTATGAACTCGACATCGCCTTCCAGCAAATGGCCGCGCTGCAGGAAAAACATGGCGCCGACCTGTCGCCGTGGACCACCAATCGGCTGCTGCGCAATTTTCTCGTCGATCTGACCGGCAACACCCATCGCGCCGAGTTCTGCATCGACAAGCTCTATGCGCCGCACGGCGCCATGGGCCGCCTCGGCCTGCTTGAATTCCGCGGCTTTGAAATGCCGCCGCACCCGAAGATGGGCCTCGCGCAGATGCTGCTGATCCGTGCGCTGGTTTCGTGGTTCTGGCAAAAACCCTATCACGCTAAACTGGTACGCTGGGGCACGCAACTACACGACCGTTTCATGCTGCCGCATTTTGTGGCCGCGGACTTCCACGATGTATTGTCCGATCTGCGGCGCGCCGGTTACCCCTTCGAAGATTCCTGGTTCGCACCCTTCCACGAATTCCGCTTCCCGCGTTACGGGACGGTGATCTACGACGGCATCGAAATAGAGTTGCGCCAGGCCATAGAACCGTGGAATGTGCTGGGAGAGGAAATCGGTGCCAATGCCACGGCGCGTTATGTCGACTCCTCAGTCGAACGCATGCAGGTGCGCGTACGCGGCATGACCGAATCGCGCCACATCGTCACCTGCAACGGCCGCGCATTGCCGCTGGCGCCCACGGGTACGCCCGGCGAATTCATCGCAGGTGTGCGTTTCTGTGCGTGGAACCCGCCCTCGTCACTGCATCCGACCATAGGCGTGCATGCACCACTGGTGTTTGACGTCGTCGACACCTGGAGCAAGCGCTCCATTGGCGGCTGTACGTATCATGTCACCCATCCCGGCGGACGCGCTTACAGCACACTGCCGGTGAATGCCAATGAGGCCGAAGCACGGCGGGTTGCGCGTTTCTGGGATCACGGCCATACCCCGGGACCCATGATCGTCAAACCGGAAGTGCCGAACCCTGCGTTTCCGCTAACGCTGGACCTGCGCTGGCAGGCCGAACCCACCGGCGATTACGAAGAGCCAGAAGCTGAGACGAAGAAATAAACTTAAGTTGTTGATTTAATTACATTTTATAAAATATTGCGCACGGCAGTAATTTGCGGATAACGCCGCCGCACCAGTTCTTCGACCACATGTTTCAAGTCCAGCGGTGCGCGCGGGCAGCCCGCGCAACTGCCCTTGAGTCGCACCGTCAGCGTCCGTTCTTCGAGATCCACAAACTCGATATCCCCGCCGTCGCGCGCCAGAATCTGCCGCACCTCGGCAATCACCACCTGCATCTGCTCGCGGGTCGGCAGCGGCCCGGCAGCAGCGCCCGCTGACTGCGCCAGCGTTTTCTGCAACTGCAGTTGTTCACGCGCAATGCGCACTGCCGCAACGGGATCCGTAGCTTCAAGCGCATCCAGTTCTGCTTCGGTGTAAAACGGCGCGTCGGTTTTTATGGCGTCCGCCACGACAGCATCAGCCTATCCACTGACGCGCATTGCGGAACATGCGCAGCCATGGTCCGTCTTCCTGCCACGTCGATGGGTGCCAGGAATTCTGTGCGGTGCGAAACACGCGTTCCGGATGTGGCATCAGGATGGTGAAACGCCCATCGGCGGTGGTCAGACCGGTAATGCCCTGCGGCGAACCGTTGGGATTCAGCGGATATTGTTCGGTGGGTGTGCCACGGTTGTCGACAAAACGCAGCGCCACCAACGGCTGCGCTGCAGCCAGCGCCGCCGCATCGGCAAACTCGGCATACCCTTCGCCGTGTGCCACCGCCACCGGGATGCGGCTGCCCGCCATGCCATTGAAGAACAATGAAGGTGATTGCTGTACCTCCAGCAGCGCAAACCGCGCCTCGAACTGCTCTGACTTGTTGCGCACAAAATGCGGCCAATGTTCAGTGCCGGGGATCAGCTCATGCAGATTGCTCATCATCTGGCAGCCATTGCATACGCCCAGCGCAAAACTGTTCTGTCGTTTGAAGAAAGCTGAAAACTCATCGCGGGCACGGGCATTAAACAGGATGGACTTTGCCCAGCCCTCACCCGCACCGAGCACGTCACCGTACGAAAATCCGCCGCAGGCCATAATGCCCTGATAGTCCTTGAGGCTCGCGCGCCCGGCGATGATATCGCTCATGTGCACATCCACTGTCGCGAATCCCGCACGGTCAAACGCCGCCGCCATCTCCACCTGGCCGTTGACGCCTTGCTCACGCAGAATGGCAACCCGTGGCCGCGCGCCGCGATTGAGATACGGCGCACTGACGTCCTCGTTCGGGTCAAAACTCAGCGCCGGACTGATACCCGGATCAGCGGCATCGAGCAGGCGATCGTATTCCTGCTGCGCGCATTCGGGGTTGTCGCGCAGCAATTGCATGCGGTAAGTGGTTTCCGACCAGGCACGATGCAAATCAATCCGCGCCTCATCAAGCACGGTTTTGTCTTTGACCTTCACTACCAGCCGACCACTGTTGTTAACGACACCGATCACCGCGCATAAGGCAGCCAGCTCGGTCTGCGCCAACACTGCCATAATTTTTTCGCGATCCGCGCACCGGATCTGCACCACTGCGCCGAGCTCTTCATTGAACAACTGCGCTTCGGCATAACCCTGCAAATCAATCTGCGCACCGCAGCGCGCCGCAAACAGCATTTCGCACAATGTCACCAACAGGCCGCCGTCGGAGCGGTCGTGGTATGCCAGCAGCAGGCCCTGTGAATTCAGCTGCTGGATTGCAGCAAAAAAGTTTTTAAGATCGGCAGCATTCACCAAATCCGGCGTCGCATCGCCGAAGGCGTCATAAACCTGCGCCAGTGCCGAGCCGCCCAGCCTGCTGTGGCCGCGCGCCAGGTCCACCAGCAGCAGTTCGGTATCGCCGCAATCGATGCGCAGCTGTGGCGTCAGCGTCCGCCGCACATCCGTCACTGGAGCAAAAGCCGAGACGATCAGCGACAGCGGTGCAACCACCTCCCTGCGTGCTTCACCTTCGTGCCAGGTGGTTTTCATCGACAACGAATCCTTGCCCACCGGGATGCTGATGCCCAATTGCGGACACAGCTCCATCGCCACCGCGTGCACGGTATCAAACAGGGCTGCGTCTTCACCGGGATGCCCGGCAGCAGCCATCCAGTTCGCCGACAGCTTGACGTCATTCAGGCTGGCGATCGGTGCCGCGGCGATATTGGTGATGGCCTCACCCACCGCCATGCGCCCGGAAGCGACCGGATGGATCACCGCCAGCGGCGTGCGTTCACCCATGGCCATCGCTTCGCCGCGCGTGGTGTTGTAGCCCATCAGTGTTACCGCGACATCAGCCACCGGCACCTGCCACGGGCCAACCATCTGGTCGCGCGCGGTCATGCCGCCGACCGTACGGTCACCGATGCTGATCAGGAAAGTCTTGTCGGCAACCGTCGGCAGGCGCAATACGCGATACAACGCTTCGCGGATGTCGATGCCTGCGGCATCAAACACCTGGCCTTCACGCACCAGCCGTTGCACATCGCGGGTCATTTTCGGCGGCTTGCCCAGCAGCACATTCAGATCCATGTCCACCGGCTTGTTGCCGAACACCGAGTCGCTGACGACCAGCCGGTGGTCAGCGGTCGTCGTGCCGACCACGGCATAAGGACAACGTTCGCGTTCACAGATCGCCCGGAACTGCGGCAGGTCCTGAGTTGCGATGCTCAGCACATAACGCTCCTGCGCCTCGTTGCACCAGATCTGCAGCGGCGACATGCCGGGTTCTTCACTGGGCACATCGCGCAGTTGAAAGCTGCCGCCGCGATGCGCATCGTGCACCAGTTCCGGCAGCGCGTTCGACAAGCCGCCGGCGCCTACATCATGTATCGCCAGGATGGGATTGGCCGCACCCAGCCCCCAGCAGCGGTCGATGACTTCCTGAGCGCGACGCTCGATTTCCGGATTGCCACGTTGCACGGAATCAAAATCGAGATCTTCCTGGTTGCTGCCGGTATCCATGCTTGACGCAGCGCCACCGCCCAAACCGATCAGCATGCCCGGGCCGCCCAGCTGGATCAGCAGCGCGCCCTCGGGCAGCGGGAGTTTGGCCGTGTGCTGTGCTGCGATGTTGCCCAGCCCGCCGGCAATCATGATTGGCTTGTGGTAACCGCGCACTTCATTGCCGACGCGCATTTCATAACTGCGGAAATAACCCGTCAGATTGGGCCGTCCGAATTCATTGTTGAACGACGCGCCGCCGATCGGGCCGTCGAGCATGATTTGCAGCGCCGAAGCAATGCGTCCAGGTTTGCCCACCGGATTGGCTTCCCACGGCTGCTCGAATCCGGGGATGCGCAGGTTGGACACTGAGTATCCGGCCAGTCCGGCCTTGGGCTTGGCGCCCCGACCGGTTGCGCCTTCATCGCGAATTTCGCCACCGGAACCGGTGGCCGCACCTGGAAACGGTGAAATTGCGGTCGGATGATTGTGAGTCTCGACTTTCATCAGGATATGCGTCAGCTCCTGATGAAAGCCGTAGCCCTGCGTCGAATCCGGATAAAAGCGTTCAATGTCCGCGCCTTCGATCACCGACGAATTGTCGGAATACGCTACCACCGTGCCCTGTGGATTTTTTTCATGCGTGGTGCGGATCATGCCAAACAGCGACCGCTCCTGCTTTTCGCCGTCGATGACCCAGTCGGCGTTAAATATCTTGTGCCGGCAATGCTCGGAGTTGGCCTGCGCAAACATCATCAGCTCGACGTCGGTAGGGTTGCGTCCCATACGCGCATAGTTGTCATGCAGGTAATCGATCTCGTCGGCAGACAGCGCCAGACCCATCTTGGTGTTGGCACGCACCAGCGCATGGCGTCCGCCAGTCTGCAAGTCCACGCTGGTCAGCGGTCGCGGCTCGATGTGATGAAACAGTGCTGCCGCATCGTCCAGGGCATCGAGCACCGACTCGGTCATACGGTCATGTACCTGCGGCAACAACGCGGCGCGCTCCGTCGCCGTCAGCGGCTGACCATTGCGCGTGCACCACCACGCCACACCACGCTCGATGCGCGCTACGGCGGGCAGGCCGCAATGTTTTGCAATGTCAGTGGCCTTGGATGACCAGGGGGATATGGTGCCCAGGCGCGGCGTCACCAGCAGCAACGTGCCGTTCTGCGCCACCGGCGCTGTGGCTGGGCCATAGTCGAGTACGCGTTCCAGTTGCTGCCGCTCAGCATCACCCAGTGCGTGCTGCAGACTGATGAAATGCCAATACTCGGCGGCAACCTGCAGGCCGGGTACGGCGGAGGCGATCGCCTCCAGAAGTTTTTTCCTGCGAAATGCAGAGAGGGCGTCGCGTCCTCTCAGGCGTAGGAAATGCGGCATGATCAAAGGCTGTTCGGAAAGCGCAATTTTACCCGAACCTGCTCCCTTACGCCGTACCGACCCAATAATGCCGAAGCGCATGCGTTAAACTTGCGACCATTATGAAACTGCCACACGCCGCACCGATATTACTATCCACCGACTTGCGCAAAGTCGAACAGGCCGCCCTCGGCGGCAGTCGCCCCGCCCCGCTGATGGAGCGTGCCGGACGCGCCGCCGCAGAGTTCGCGCGCAAACTTGCCGGTGACAGCGGCAAACCCGTGCTGATATTCGCTGGCACCGGCAACAACGGCGGCGACGCATTTGTCGTCGCCCGCCATCTCAAACAATGGTGGTTCAAGGTCACCGTGGTCTGTAGCGGTGATCCTGCGAAATATGCCGGCGACGCTGCGGCCGCTTTGCAGGCCTGGCGCAAGGCCGGCGGCGATATTGCAACTGAATTTCCGGCGGTGCAGGACTGGGCGCTGATCATCGACGGTCTATTCGGTATCGGCTTGAAACGTGAACTCGAAAACAACCCTGCCGCTTGCGTGGAATGGATCAACGCGCAGGATGCCCCTGTGCTGGCACTCGACATTCCCAGCGGACTGGATGCCGACACCGGCCGCATCATGGGTCGCGCAGTGGCAGCCGATCACACCATTACCTTCATCGCACTGAAACCCGGGCTGCTGACACTGGATGGTCCGGACCATTGCGGCAACCTGGTGGTCGCTGATCTCGGACTCGCCGACGCAGTCGCTTCGGCACCCCACGGGGTGACCATTGCCGGCGGCGTACTCGCGCATTTGTTGCCCCCGCGCCCGCTGAATTCGCATAAAGGCACTTACGGCAGCGCCGGCATCGTCGGTGGCGCGCCAGGTATGGCAGGTGCTGCCCTGCTCGCGGGACGTGCAGCGCTGAAATGTGGCGCCGGACGTGTTTACACCGGACTGCTCGCCGACGACGTGCCATTGCTTGACCCCCTGCAGCCGGAACTGATGCTGCGACCGGCAGATGGTGTGCTGCGTCTGGATAATCTCACTGCACTGGCCATCGGTCCCGGACTGGGCAACACACCCGACGCCGCCGAATATCTGGACTGGGCGCTGGAAGCTACGGTGCCGCTGGTGCTGGATGCCGATGCACTGAATTTGATCGCCGCCACAGCAGACTTAAAAAGTAAATTAAATCACCGAGTTACAACTTCAATCCTGACACCCCACCCCGCCGAGGCTGCACGCTTGCTGGCCTGCACCACGGCCGAGGTCGCGCAGGACCGAGTTGCTGCCGCATTGCGGCTCGCGCGTGAAACCGGCGCTGGTGTCGTACTGAAAGGTGTCGGCAGCATCTGCGCCTGGCCCGATGGCCATTGGGCCATCAACACTTCAGGCAATCCAGGCATGGCCAGTGCCGGCATGGGTGACGTGCTCACCGGCATCATCACCGCGCTGCTGGCCCAGAGTGTCGATGAACGCCATGCACTGACCGCCGGCGTGTATCTGCACGGCGCGGCGGCGGATCAGTGTCTCGCCAATGACGCAGGTCCGATCGGACTGACCGCTAGCGAAGTGATCGACATGGCGCGTCGACTCATCAACTCCTGAGCAATCACTACCTATGCAACAGACTAATCTCCTGATCTTGATGGACGATGAGCACTCGAGCAAAGCGTTGGGCTGTTACGGCCATCCTTTCGTCAAAACTCCTAATCTCGACCGGTTGGCAGCCAACGGCACGCTGTTCGAAAACGCCTATTCCAACTCGCCCATTTGTGTGCCGGCGCGCGCCACGATTGCCACCGGGCGTCATACCCATGAAACCCGCTGCTGGGACAACGCCATCGCCTACGACGGCAATATGCGCAGTTGGACACACCGCATGCAGCAGACCGGACGTCGCGTAGTGTCCGTGGGCAAACTCCATTATCGCAATGCTGACAACCTGGCTGGATTTGATAGCCAGGTCGTGCCCATGCACATTACCAAAGGCATAGGCGACACCCACGGGCTGGTACGCGACCCACCACCGGAACGCAAGCAGGGAAAAAAGTTTGCCGAAGAAATCGGTCCCGGCGACAGCGTATATATCCAATACGACAAACGCATTGCCGATGAAACCTGCAATTGGATCAAAAACGAAGGCGCAGGCAATCAACAGCCCTGGGTGCTGTTTGCCTCGTTCATTGCACCGCACTTCCCGCTGATCGCGCCACCGGAATATTACGCACTCTACAGTCCGGATGACATGCCCATGCCCAAGCAGCGGCGTGATGATCTTTCACAAACGCATCCCTGGTGGCAGGCATTCGAAAGATCGTTTATTTTCGACCGCGGCTTCAAATCGGATCACGACCGGCGCGTAGCCATCGCGTCTTACTATGCGCTATGCACTTTTGTGGATGCGCAATTCGGACGCATACTTTCCACCCTGGCGGACGCCGGGCTGGAATCCAATACACGCGTCCTGTATTTCAGCGACCATGGCGAAAGTCTGGGCACGCGACGCCTGTGGGGAAAATCCACCATGTACCAAGAATCAGCAGGCATCCCCATGATACTCAGCGGGCCAGATGTGCCGCACGGCAAGCGCTGCACAACCCCAGTATCGCAAGTCGATGTTTATCCGACCGTACTCGACGCCGCAGGCGTCGCTCCCGATGCGGAAGATCAAAGTCTGCCCGGCACTTCACTGCTCTCCATCGCCATTGATCCTGACCAGACCCAACGCACGGTGCTCAGCCAGTACCATGCAGGCGGCTCCATCAGCGGCGCTTACATGCTGCGGCGTGGCCGGTTTAAATACATACACTACGTGGGTTATTCACCAGAACTCTATGACCTGGAATCCGATCCTGAAGAACTGGCCAACCTTGCCGACCAGCCTGCGCACGCCAAAAACGTCAGTGAATTTGAGCAACTGTTGCGCGGGCACCTGGATCCGGATGCAGTGGATCGTATGGCCAAGGATGACCAGCGTCGCCTGATCGAGCATTTTGGTGGTCGTGATGCCGTTCTGGAGCGCGGCGGCATACACGGCACACCGGCACCGGCTTGATTATCACGCGCTAAGCGCGCGCACCACGTACAAACCCAGCATGGTCATCACCAGCGAACCGAACAGGTGGCTGCCGATCAGCACCATCGCCCAGCCATAACGGCTGTCTTCGAGCAGCATCACCGCCTCCAGCGAAAACGCCGAGAAGGTGGTGAGGCTGCCGAGGAATCCGGTAATCACGAACAAACGGTATTCAGGCGGCAGTGTTGCGTGCTGCAGGAAAAACTCGAGTGCGGCGCCGATGATGAAGCCGCCGGTCAGATTGGCCACCAGCGTGCCCAGCGGCAATGCCGGCAGATAATGGTTCAGCGCAACGCCCAGCCCCCAGCGCGACCACGCGCCCAGCGCGGCGCCAATGCCGACCGCGGCAAACGCTGCGAAATTCATGCCGCGGGCATCGCCATGGTCAGCATCAACCCGTTACGCCAATATTCCAGGGCACATACTCGTGGTCGCCCAGTCCCAGCAGTTCGCTCTTGGATTTTTCGCCGGACGCGGTGCGCAGCATCAGGTCGAATATTTCCTGCGCCTTCTCCGTCAGCGACTTGGTGCCTTCGAGAATCTCGCCGCAGTTGATGTCCATGTCTTCGGACAGGCGGTTGTACATCGGCGTGTTGGTCGCCAGCTTCAGCGACGGCACCGGCTTGGCGCCGAACATCGAACCGCGACCGGTGGTGAACATGATCATGTTGGCACCGCCGGCGATCTGGCCCGTAGCCGATGTCGGATCAAAACCCGGTGTATCCATGAAGACGAAGCCTTTTTCGGTGACCGGATCAGCATAACGGTACACCGCGTTCAGCGGCCCGGTGCCGCCTTTCATCGACGAGCCCAGTGATTTCTCGAAAATATTGGCCAACCCGCCAGTCTGGTTGCCGGGGCTGACCACGCCGTTGATCTGGGTGTCACGACCGACGGTGTACACATCCTTCCACCAGCGGATGCGCTCGATCAGTTTCTCGCCGATTTCGCGGCTTTTCGCGCGCCGGGTCAGCGTATGCTCAACACCGTAGATTTCCGGCGTTTCCGACAGGATGAAAGTGCCGCCGTGTCGTGCCAGCAGATCCATCGCTGCACCCAGCGCCGGATTCGCGGTAATTGACGAAAAACCGTCCGAACCGCCGCATTGCAGCCCCATCATCAGGTGGCTGGCTGGCACGCACTGGCGTACGACCTTGTTGGCCTCGGGCAACATTTCTTTCAGCGCAGCGATGCCCGCCTCAATCGTTTTGCGGGTGCCGCCGGATTCCTGCATCACAAAGGTTTTCAGTCGTGAGCTGACTTCCAGGCCCTCTTCCTTCATCAGACCCTTGATCTGGTTGCGTTCGCAGCCAAGACCGACGATCAGTGCACCCGCCAGATTGGCGTGACGTGCGTAGCCGGCCATGGTCCGCCGCAGCAGGTCCATCGGCTCACCGGTCATTTCCATGCCGCAGCCAGTGCCGTGGGCAAAGGCACACACGCCATCGATGTTCGGATAATCCGCCAGGCGTTCCGGGGTGAAATATTCGGCAATCTTGTGCGCCACTGTCGCTGAACAGTTCACTGTCGACAGGATACCCAGGTAATTGCGGGTCGCTACCTGACCGTTTTCACGCACGATACCCATGAAACTTGCACGCTCGGCCTCGGGCACCATATCCACCGGCTTGTAATCGCGCGCATAAGCATAGTCACGATCGAATTCGCGGAACTCCAGATTATGCGAATGTACGTAAGTACCCGCCGGGATGTCGACTGAAGCAAAGCCGATGGTCACTGCATACTTGAGTATGGGCTCACCCTTTTTGATCGCCCGCGACGCGATTTTGTGACCCGCAGGTACCTGGCTCTTGGCCGTGAGCCCTTCGAGCAGTTTGGCGCCAATCGCAATGTCGCCACGCGCGATCAGCACATTATCGTTCTCATGCAGGCGGATGACCGGTCCGGCTGCAGGTTTGTCCTTGATGGTAATTACGCCGTCGTCCATGGCTGAATCTCCTGTGTCTGCTGCCGTCTATTCTATCGCGCCAGCCGGCCCGCTTCTGTTAACTGCTAGCGGCTAACGATTGGATTCACACACCGCCGTCCACATGCTGCCGGCCTGCTCAATATCCTGAACCACCTGATAACCCAGTGAGGCCAGCTCATCGACTTTGGCGGCCACCGACTCGCGCGTGGGACCGGTGATGACGCGACTGATGCCGAGATCCACTACTTTGCACTCAGCGATCTTCACCTTGGGATGCTCGGAAGTCGCAATCCATTTATTGCTGACTTTGGTCGCCGGCGACAACGCACGAGCGCCCTGTGCCGTGAGTTCCGCCAGTGCCGCATTGACGCTGGCCTCGGTATAACCCGAGATGATCAGATTGTTGCCGGCATCGAATACGTTGGCCGGACGATTCGCCAGTTCCGGGTCCAGAACATCTTCCGCCGGCTCGGCTGTCGGCACGACCTCGCCCACCACCCTGGCTACAAAATCCCGCCGCGTCCGCAATCGTGTTTCGGTTTCAGACATGCGCAATCCGGAATGCGCCTCGGCGACTACCAGATACACCTCATGCGTGCGCCCATGCTTGTCTTCACGTTGCCCCTCGGACTTGAACAGCGCAGCGTATTCCTTGGACAACCGTGATGCAACTTCAAAAAAGGAACGCGATACCAGCAGCGTACCCGGATCAGCAAAATCCATGACCCGCTGCGCGACATTGATGCCGTCGCCGACTATATTCAACTGGTCGTTCAGATCATTCATCAGCCGCACCGACCCCAGATTGATGCCCATGCGCATCGGCAGATGGTCTTCGTTCTCGCGGATGGCTAGCCCGGTAAACAGCGCATCTTCGGGCGGTCCGAGAAAAGTCACGGCCACACCATCGCCGGTATCCAGCAGCACGCGATCGTTCTCAGGCACCGGTGCCAGTGCAGATTCAACAACCCGGTTGAAGACGCGCTTGATCAGCAGCTGATCAGCAACCGCGTGTTTTGAATACTCTGGTATGTCAACGAACAGCACGCTGCAGACCAGCGTGTGACTGGAGCTATCGGCCATTTCTGTTTTCTGATGAATTAATGCGTAATGGAAAGTCCATATTTTACTCCATGGCGTCCGGGCAAAATGACATGGTTCAGGCTTGAATTATCCATGACTGTCAGCTGATCACTGTCACGCCACTCGACGGCCGGCGCACATCGGCAAATGCCCAAAATCGACCGCCTGATCACACTGCGCGCCGCCTTACTCCGCCCTGATGCCCGCCCGCTGGACGACTTTGCTCCATTTGGCATGTTCGGCCCGCAGGTGATCCGAGAATTCGCGGGGTGAACTGCCCAACGCTTCCGAACCCAGTGCAGAGAGCCTGGTGCTGACATCGGCCATACGCATGATGCTTGCAAATTCACGATGCAGCCGCTCCAGTATCTCCGGTGCCGTTCCTGCCGGCGCCATCACGCCAAACCAGGAGGTGATGTTGTAGCCACGCAATGCTGCTTCATCCATGGTGGAAATTTCGGGCGCAACCGCTGCCCGCTTCAATCCCGTGACAGCCAGCGCGCGCAGCCGGCCAGCCTTTGCATCCCCAAGCACGGCCGTAATGTTGTGGAACATGAAATCCACCTGCCCGCCCAGCAGTTCTATGCGCGCATTACCACCGCCCTTGTAGGGCACGTGCACGGTTTTCACGCCCGCCATCATGTTGAACAGTTCACCGGCGAGATGCGTCGCGTTGCCTTTGCCGGCGGAAGCAAAGTTGAGTTGACCTGGTTGCACTTTCGCCAGCGCAATCAGCGTTTTCACGGATTTTGCTGGCACCGACGGATGCACCACCAGCATGTAATGGCCGGTCGTCAGCAGGCTGATCGCAGTCAAATCCCGCGCTAGGTCATAACCGATTTTTCCCGGCATGCTGCCGCTGATGGCATGTGCCGGCGTCGCCAAGAACAGGCTGTAACCATCGGGCGCTGCCCGCGCAGCGAACGCGGCACCGAGATTGCCGCCGGCACCCGCACGATTATCCACAATGACCTGCTGCGCCAGTGCTTCCGACAGTTTCGGCGCCAGCAGGCGCGCGAGGATGTCCACACCACTGCCCGGCGACGAGGCCACGATCAAACGCACGGATTTGGACGGATAGGCTTGCGCTGATGCGCCGCCGGCAGCCCCACACACGATCAGTACGCAGCAGAGTGCGGCCATTTTTTTCAGTTGAGACATTGTCTGACTCCTCCAGTTTTTATGATGATCAGGTCTGACTCTGATCATATTACCTGTCAGCACGGGCAGCATGACCCGAACTGCGAGTATTCCAATTAATGGACTCGTTGACCGCATCGCACCGGAATTGCATAGCCCAAAAAACGAGCGGAACCTGCGTTCCGCCCGTTTCTCCGTCGGCAAACAACTCTTGCGAGGCTGCCCGACTTAAGACCTTAACGCCTGCTCCCTTGATTCACGCCAGATCGAATCGATCCAGGTTCATCACCTTGACCCAGGCCGCGACAAAATCCTTGACCAGCTTCCTCTTGCCGTCCGCACTGGCATAGACCTCGGCGTAAGCACGCAGCACCGAGTTGGAGCCGAACACCAGGTCGTTGCGCGTGCCGGTTTGCTTGATTTTGCCGCTCTTGCGGTCGCGGCCCTCGAACACCTCGGCACTGCCGTCCGTCGCCTTCCACTCCGTGCCCATGTCGAGCAGCCTGACGAAGAAGTCATTGCTCAGCGCACCCACCTTGTCCGTGAACACGCCGTGCTGGCTGCCGTCGGCATTGGTGCCGAGCACGCGCAGGCCGCCGACCAGCGCCGTCATTTCGGGCGCGGTGAGGGTCAGCATCTGTGCCTTGTCAATCAGCATGGCTTCGGTCGTCGTATAGCCTTGGCCACGGCCGTAGTTGCGGAAGCCATCGATCACAGGTTCGAGCACGGCGAAGGCCTCGACGTCGGTTTGATTTTGGCTGGCATCGACCCGGCCCGAAGCAAATGGCACTTTGACCGTCACCCCGGCGGCTTTCGCCGCCTGCTCCACGCCCACACAACCCGCGAGCACAATCACGTCGGCCAGCGAGGCTGCTTTGTCACTCGCCTTCTGGATCTCTTCCAGTCTGGCCAGGCTCTTCAGGACGGGCTTGTTGATGGCCCAGTCCTTGTGCGGCGCGAGCCGGATATGTGCGCCGTTGGCACCGCCGCGCTTGTCGCCGTTGCGGAAGGTCGATGCCGAAGCCCAGGCCACCGCCACCAGTTCGCTCACCGAAAGGCCGCAGGCCGCGATCTTCTCCTTGAGATTAGCGATGTCATCTGCCGTGGGCTTGTGCTTCGCCGCTGGCAGTGGATCCTGCCAGAGCAGGTCTTCCTGCGGCACCTCGGGCCCGAGGTAGCGGGCCTTGGGACCCATATCGCGATGGGTCAGCTTGCACCAGGCACGGGCGAAGGCGTCGGCGAAGGCCTTCGGATTGTCGAGGAAGCGCTTGGAAATCTTCCCGAATTCCGGATCGAAGCGCATCGTCAAGTCGGTGGTCAGCATCGTCGGCTTTTGGAACTTGCCCTTCACGTGCGCGTCCGGAATGATCTCCGATGCATCCTTGGCCACCCATTGCTTGGCGCCGGCCGGCGACTTCACCATTTCCCATTCGTACTTGAACAGGATCTCGAAGAAATCGTTGCTCCATTTCGCAGGCGTCCTGGTCCAGGTCACCTCAAGACCGCTGGAGACGGTGTCCTTGCCGTGGCCGCTGCCGTAATTGCTGTTCCAGCCCATGCCCTGGGCCTCCATCGGCGCCGCTTCGGGCTCCGGCCCCTTGTGCGATTCAGGGGCGGCGCCATGGGCCTTGCCGAAGGTGTGGCCGCCGGCGATCAGCGCGACGATCTCCTCGTCGTTCATCGCCATGCGGTAGAAAGTCTCGCGGATGTCCTTGGCAGCCAGCAGGTAGTCGCCACTGGCGTTAGGGCCTTCGGGGTTCACGTAGATCAGGCCCATGTGCGAGGCACCGAAGGGGCCCTGCAACTCGCGCTTGGCGTCGTCGATGCGCTTGGCATCCACGCCCAGCCACTTCATTTCCGGACCCCAGTTCACGTCCTGATCAGGCTCCCACACGTCATCGCGCCCGCCGGCGAAACCGAAGGTCTTGAAACCCATGGTCTCCAGCGCAACGTTACCAGCGAGGATGCTCAGATCGGCCCAGGATATCTTCTGGCCATATTTCTTCTTGATCGGCCACAGCAGGCGACGCGTCTTGTCGATGTTGACGTTGTCGGGCCAGGAGTTCAGCGGTGCGAAGCGCTGCTGACCGCGTCCGCCGCCGCCGCGCCCATCGATGGTGCGGTAAGTGCCCGCCGCGTGCCAGGCCATACGGATGATCTGCGGCCCGTAGTGGCCGAAGTCGGCCGGCCACCAAGGCTGCGAATTCGTCATCAGCTTGGCCAGATCGGCCTTCAGCGCCTTGTAATTGAGTTTCTTGAATTCCTTGGCGTAGTTGAATTTATCACCCAGCGGATTTGAACGGGTGCCGTGCTGATTGAGCAGGTCGACGCGGAGCTGGTTGGGCCACCAGTCGCGGTTCGAGGTGCCGCCGCCGGCAACGTGATTGAACGGGCACTTGGATTCGGTAGACATGTGTTATCTCCTTGGTTCGTTTACACGCATCAACTCGGTCCGCCCGAGAATCCGCGCATTAAGAAATGAAATGTCGAGCACTCATTCTATGCAAGCGACCGACATACCTGAAATTGATTAATTAAATACATCCAATAGTCATTGACTATTTCATCTACGCGCACCACAAACGCGCTCATGCACCGCTCAGCGGGCAGCACGCTCCGCATACTGTGACACCTTGCGCACCAGGGCGTTCGCGGTTACCTGCACATGCACTGCAAACTCCTCGGTAAGTCGGCTGCGTTCTTCACCATCGCGCCACAGGATCAGGTAATCCACCAGCAACTGTGGTTTGAACAACCGTATGGCCACCGCCGAATCCTTGATGAACAAGGCGCAGACATAGGACTCATCGCGTCCGCCCAACTGCTGGCCGCAGTCGGTGGCACGGGACTGCTCGAAGTCGATTGCAATCCGAATTCGCTGCGGGAACTGCAGGCGCATCCTTACCCGCAACTGGAAAACGGCACCATGCGCCTGCCGGATACGGCTGGGCTGGGCTGGGCGTGGAACCGCAACTCGAAGCGGTTGCGCAGTGGTTGAGTTACTCCACCACGGCTGATTGAAGCGCCGGATCAACCGGCGCTGCCTGCTCTAGTCGTGAGTCAGCGGCTTTGTGGTGAACAGGAATTCCTTCATTTCCTTGGAGAACACCGGGTCCTTGCGCCGTATCCATTCCAACACCATCGCCGCATGTTCCTTCTCCTCGTCGCGATTGTGCGCAAGGATCGCTTTCAGTTCGGCATCCTTGCACGCATCTACGCGCTGGTTGTACCAGTCCACAGCTTCCAGCTCCTCCATCAATGAAATGATGGCCCTATGCATGTCACGGGTTTCATTGGATAGTTCTGCTACCGGCTCGTGGTATCCCTCATTCGACATTGCTGACTCCTGTTTTATTTACATTTCATGATGGTTGCTGCAATTGCCATCACCAGACCCTGATTTTGCCGTAACGACTTGCCGGTACACAAACCGGTGCCGAGGTTACCCCGTAGAAATTACATAAACTGTTGATTTAATTAATATTTTCAGTAATTACTGACTGAAGATTGTTCATCTGCCGGTGGTGTCGCCACCGGCATTTCCGCCGCCACGGCAGGCGGCTTGCGGGTCCGTTTACGCAACTCGGCATAAGTCAGCCACAGCAGAAAAACCGGCAACACAAAACCCACAAACAGCGGAACAAAACTGATCACCCACGCCAACACATTAGTCTCACTGCGATACAGATCCCAGGCCTGCAGGGCCAGCGGCAGTACAGTGAATAGCAGCGCCGGCACCATGAACCAGGCCCGGTTGCCCACGCCGGCATTGGCGCGCTGCGCGCAAAGAAAAGTAACTGCCGCCACAAACAGCGCCGTCGCGGCACCGGCCGCGGCATTCGCCATGCCGATGGCCAGCACAGTCGCCTGGTACACAAACAGCATGATCAAGGCCGCTCCGACCATGCGCCGCAATGTAATGTCAGTCATATTATCCTCTGGCCAAATTCACGCATTGAGCAATCATTATGCACGTCTGGCAGCAGCAGACGCATGACCGCCGCTCAGGACAACGCCAGCAGCACCAGTCCCACGGCTGCAGGCATCGCCTGAATGAACAGGATTTTCCGGCTGGCTGTGGCTGCACCGTACAGGCCGGCAATCAGCACACAGCTGAGGAAAAACACTTTCACGCTGAAACCGCCCTCGCCCAGGATCAAACCCCAGCACAATCCGGCCGCGAGAAAACCGTTATACAAACCCTGATTGGCGGCCAGCACTTTGGTCGCCGCCGCGCGCTCTGCCGTCTGCCGGAAAGCGCGCAATCCCGCAGGTTTGTCCCACAGAAACATTTCGAGCACGAGGATATAGACATGCAGCACGGCGATCAGGCCGACGACAAGATTGGCGAGGAATGACATGGACTCCTCCGGATGGGATGCGCTTACGCGCGGAACTGCAGGGACCGCCGCCAGTCAGGCGGCGAGCACCGCACAACAAAGATCATGCCTCAATCCGGCAAGATCCAGTTCAGATTCCACGCCACTTTCCACAAATGCTGATCGGGATCCTGGAAATAACCGGCGTAACCGCCATAAAACGTAGCTGACGCGGCATTGCTGATCACCGTGTCGACCTCGTGCGACAGAACGTCAAATAGGGAAGTTTTGGGTTTCATTTCAATTCAACCACCAGCGCATCAGCAAATGGGTTGGCAGATAAACCAGCAACGGAAACACCAGCATCGCCAGCCCGAGATACGCCCGCGGCGTCATGCGTCCCCTCGATCCGTTGCCCAGCCCGAACACCCAATTCACATTCATCTGTGGATTCGTCAGCCGGTAACTCAGCAGCAACACGATCCATGCCAGGACCGTCTGTGCCGGCAACGCCCGCTCGTCATAACCCACGCGGATGGTCATCCATAGCAATAACCCGGGTAAAAACACGTGGAATAACGAAAGTGCGCGCAGGTAGCGCGGCTGACTGGCATCGAACATGTATTCCGCCAATCCCCATATCCGTTTGCCCGTCAGCAACTGTCCGAAATAACCCACGTTCCACACCACCTCCGGCAGCAATACGCTGAGCAGCAGCATACTCGACAGCAGGCTGTGTTCCAGCCACAGCGCCGGCACGGTACCGATCAGGGCGATGTCGGAAAACCACAAAAAGTTTCCTAGCGGATACTTGAACGCATAGACCGCGACAATGCCGCACACCAGCACGGTGTAGGCCAGCTTGAACCACAGCGGGATCAACGCGCCGTCAAATGACATGCGCCCTCTTCGCCGTGCACGGCTGCAGAATTACAGCGAATGTGACAGGTAAGGTGATCGCATTACTTTCCCCATCGCTGCGCCGCCTTATCATCCGTCACCCGCGCATCCACCCAGCGCCCGCCCTGCGGCGTGATTTCCTTTTTCCAGAACGGCGCCTGGGTCTTCAGGTAGTCCATGATGAATTCGCAGGCAGCGAAGGCGTCGCCGCGATGCGTGCTGGCGACGATCACCAGCACGATCTGGTCGGTGGGCTGCAAGGTGCCGACGCGGTGGATCACCAGCGCATCCAGCACTTCCCAGCGGCCGCGCGCCTGTCCGATGATTTCGGTGATCGCTTTTTCGGTCATTCCGGGGTAGTGCTCCAGCGTCATGGTCTTGACGCTGTCGCCGTCGTTGATGTCGCGCACCACGCCGACAAAGCTGGCAATGGCGCCGATTTTCGGATTGCCTCTGCGCATCGCGGCAATTTCGGCGCTGATGTCGAAATCTTCCTGTTGCACGCGCACGCTCATCATTGTTCCTAGCCGCCGGTGACTGGTGGAAAAAACGCCACTTCGTCGCCGTCGGCCACGGCCATGTCCGGCGTCGCCACGGTCTGGTTGACGGCTGCGCGCAGGTTGCGGCCGGCGGCCATCTCAACGGCCCAGACATCGCCGCGCTGCGCCAGGTGCGCGCGCAGCGCACCCAGATTGTTCACGCCGGTCGGCAGCGCCAGTTGTTCCTGGCCGGTGCCCAGTGCTTCGCGCAGCCGAGCGAAATAAAGCAAAGTAATCATGTGTGGATTGTCACTCTGCTGCACCCGCGCCGCAACTTACTGCAGTTCCAGGTATTTGAGAATAAACTCGGCAATCGCCGGCGGCGCATTGAGGTCGAACTGCGGCAATTTGGTATCCACCCTGGCGTCGCTGGCGATGGCAACGATGTTCGGGTCGTTAGGATGAATCAGCGATTCACCCGTTACCGCCCGGTAAATTTCCAGTTTGGCGATGGTTTCATGCTTGAAGCCTTCGACCAGCAGCAGGTCGCAGGGCGACAGGCGTGCTATCTGTTCGGTGAGTCCCGGTTCGGGTGCGCCGCGCAGTTCATGCATCAGCGCCCAGCGCCGCGAAGAGGTCACCAGCACTTCAGCACATCCGGCGTGGCGGTGACGGTAAGAATCCTTACCCGACTGATCGACGTCGAACGCATGGTGCGCGTGTTTGATCAGCGACACCCGCAGACCCCGCTGCACGAACAGCGGAATCAGCTTCTCGATCAGCGTGGTTTTGCCGCTGCCGGAATAACCGGCGAAACCGAATATTTTCATGGGCAATCAGGTCTCTGCGATTCGGGGTTGCATCTCAGTGATCAATCTCAGCGCCCCATCTTACCAGCGCCTTGCGACTGTTTGCCGCCCTGCACCGGTTTGCTGCGGATCCGCGCATTATCCACCGGCATCAGGTGTATGCCTTCGCTCAACAGCGAGACGCCGATGTCCACATCCTGCGCAATCCCGTTACGGCGTGCGGTATGTGCGGGCACGGTCAGGAACAGCGGCGGCCGCTCCGAGCCATTGATGGCCACCGACAACACGATGTTTTCACCCAGCGACAGGCATTCCACCACTTTTCCGAATACCGGGTTTTCATGTTCGCCGCGCGATGGCCGATCGCGCCTATGCAGCACGATATGGCCCTGCGGTATCGTCCAAGTCACTTGCGCACCAATCTCAAATTCCGGCTGCAGCCGCGCTTCGAGTCGGTGGCGGCGCCATTCAATGAAGGTGACGCCCCGCTCAGCATCGTGCGCCACCACACCGGCGCGGAACACGTTGCGCAGGCCGACGAGCTGAGCGACTTCCACCGTCTCTGGCCGCGTCATCACCTGCAGCGGCTCTCCCGACTGCAAAGTGCGGCCTTGGTGCAGTACGCACATGCGATCAGACAACATCAGCGCTTCATCCAGATCATGGGTCACCAGGATTACCGGCATCGCCAGTTCGCGCCGCAGCTCAGCCAATTCGCGGTACAACTTCTGGCGCGTCGCACGATCCACCGCAGAAAATGGTTCGTCGAGCAGCAGCACCTGCGGTTCACGCGCCAGTGCGCGCGCCACCGCGACACGCTGCTGCTGCCCGCCCGAAAGCATAGCAGGCACACGATGTTCCAGCCCCGCCAGCCGCACCCGTGCCAGCACATCACGCGCCCGGCGCTCGCGTTCAGCCACCGGCAGTTCAAGCATGGCCTCCATCACGTTATGCATCGCACTGAGGTGCGGAAACAGCGCGTAGTTCTGGAATACGTAACCGACGCGACGACGACGGGCTGCGACATGCAACGAGTGTTCCGCATCAAACCAGGCATCACCATTGCAATGGATCGCGCCGTTGGCGACCCGCAGCAACCCGGCAATCGCGCGCAGTATCGTGGTCTTGCCGCTGCCTGATGGTCCGACCAGCGCCAGCACTTCGCCCGGCGCACATTCCAGTGTTGCGTCCAGCGGAATCGGCCCGCTTTGTTGCAGGCGGATGCGGATGCCTTCAGTCATGGCGACGCGCCGGTGCCCGTGAAGCCGTAAAGTACGCCGCCCCTATGGCAATCAGCGATATCAGCAGCAGCGCCGCAGACATGATGCCGGCACCGCCCGTATCAAAGGCCTGGACCCGGTCGTAAATCGCAATGGCCACGGTTTTGGTTTCACCCGGAATGCTGCCGCCGACCATCAGCACCACGCCGAATTCACCCAGCGTGTGCGCAAACGTCAGCACCACTGCCGACAATATCCCCGGCCACGCCAGCGGCAGTTCGATGCGCCACAAGGTACGCCAGCGCGTCAGACCGCAGCAGGCTGCAGCGTCGCGCACTTCCGGCGCAATGGCTTCGAACCCGCGCTGCATGGGCTGGATCGCAAACGGAATGTTGAATATCACCGACGCCAGCAACAGGCCTTCGAAACTGAACACCAGCGGCCGCCCGAATGCTGCTTCATACAACTGGCCCAACGGTGACGCACCGCCCATCGCCACCAACAGGTAATAACCCAACACGGTAGGCGGCAACACCAGTGGCAGCGCGAGCAGCGCTTCCACCCAGGCTTTGCCACGGAAGCGATTCGCCGCCAGCGCGTGTCCGACCCAGATGCCCAACGGCAACAGGATCAACACCGTCCACGTGGCGAGTTTGAGCGACAGGCTGAGTGCCGACCAGTCCATGGCTTATTGCCTTGCGCCGGAAGGTACTACGAAACCGAATTTTTCGAATATCGCGCGTGCTGCCGGCTGCTGCAGGTAAACATAAAATGCGTGCGCGGTTGCACCGGCGCCCTTGACCAGCGCCATGCGCTGGCGCAACGGCTGGTGCAGATTTTCAGGCATCAACACATGACGCCCCTGTTTTGCAACTGCAGGCGACAGCGCCAATGAATAGGCGAAGATGCCGCCCTGCGTCGAACCGCTGGCGGCGAACTGCGCCGCCTGCGACACGTTTTCCCCGAGCACCAGTTTGCGCTGCAGCGCGTCCCACAGGCCGAGTTTGCGCAAGGCCTGTTCAGCAGCCCTACCATAAGGGGCGTGCTCCGGATTGGCAATCGCAAAACGGCGAATCTGCCCGTGGGCCAACGCGTTTCTTAGCCCCGCCAACTGGTCATCCACCTGCAGCGACGAGCCATGCGGCGCAAATAGAACAATGCGGCCAGTGGCATACAACACTCCGCGATCTTCGGTCTTGCCTGCTTGATGTAGTTGCAACACGAAATTTTCATCTGCCGACAGGAACAACTGGAACGGCGCGCCCTGCCCGATCTGGCGGAAATAATTACCGGAAGAACCGAATGACAACCGCACTGACTGTTGGGTGTCAGCCTCGAAACGGGTAGCCACTGCCGCCAGAGCAAACTGCAGATCGGAGGCCGCCGCCACTGCCGGACGCTCGACAGGCGCCGCCATGCCATTTGGGACGGTCAATAAAAATACTAATATAATCAACAACTTATGATATCCCATTAGAGTGCACCCAATGGCAGGCAGACATTGCGTATGCGCGCATCCGCAAGTGCCAGCGCCGTGACCGCGACGTCGATGCCATACAGTTGCTTCAGACGCTGCGCGGTGATTTCCTCAGCCGGCGTACCGCAGGCCACCAGTTCCCCCTGAACCAACATCGCGACACGATCCGCGCACAGGAAGGCGTGATCCGGATCATGGGTAGACAGCAGCACGCCGATGCCGTCGTCAGCCAGCGCGCGTATGCGTTCGAGCACCCGTACCTGGTTGCCGAAATCGAGATTCGCTGTCGGCTCGTCCATCACCACCATGCGCGCGTCCTGCGCTAGCGCGCGCGCAATCAGCACCAGTTGCCGCTCACCGCCGGAAATACGGGTGTACGCAACATCGGCCAGGTGTTGCAGGCCCATGCGCTTGATCGCCGCTACTGCAGCAGCGTAATCGCGCGCCGAGGGCGCGGCGAACAAACCCATGTGCGCCGTACGCCCCATCAGCACGACCTCGCGCACGGTGTACGGAAAAAATGCGCCATGCGCCTGCGGCACATAACTGACCTGGCGGGCGATGGCCGCGCGCGTCAGCGTCTGCACATCGCATCCGTCGAGCAGCACTGACCCACCCTGTGCCGGCAGCAGACCCAGCAGCGTCCTGAACAGCGTGGTCTTGCCACTGCCATTGGGCCCGAGCAGGCACAGTACTTCGCCGGCCGCGAGTTCCAGCGTGACGCCACTGCCGACCTTGCGATCAGCATAACCATAGGCGAGATTGCTCGCAGCCAGCCTCATTGCCACCCCCGCCGCGCAGTGGCGAGCTGCCATAAAAACAGCGGTGCGCCCACCAGTGCCGTCAGCACACCCAGCGGCACTTCGACATTCGCAATCGCGCGTGCCAGAGCATCCACCGCCACCAGGAATCCCGCCCCCAGCAACACCGATACTGGCAGCAGGCGCGAAAAATCCGGACCGGTGAGCAGCCGTGCAAAATGCGGGATCACCAGACCGATCCAGCCGATGACACCCGAAATTGCCACGGCGGCAGCCGTCATCAGCGTGGCACCGATGATCACCATCAGGCGGATGCGTCCGGTGGCTACGCCCAGCGCGCGCGCCTCTTCATCATCGAGCGACAGCACATTGATGCGCCAGCGCAGCAGCCACAGCGGCAGCAGTCCGGCCAGCATCAACGGTGCAGCAATCCACAGATCACGCGCTTCGGTTGAGGCCAGGCTGCCCAGCAGCCAGTAGGTGATGGCAGGCAACTGGTTGTAGGGATCAGCGAGATATTTCATCAAAGCCACGCAGGCCCCCAGCAGCGAACCCAGCACCACGCCCGCGAGCACCAGCACCAGCAGCGGATCGTGGCCGCGCACGGATTTCGCGACGAAATACACCATGCCGACCGCAGCCAGGCCGCCGGCGAAGGCCAGCGACTGGATGGCCACCACACCCAGCGATAGAAAAATACCCAGCACGGCGCCCACCGCCGCCCCCGTCGATACCCCGAGGATGTCTGGTGATACCAGCGGATTGCGGAACAGGTTCTGATAAGCCGCGCCTGCCGCCGCCAGTGCAGCGCCGACCAGCAGCGCGGCCAGTATTCGGGGTCCGCGGATTTCCAGCACTACTGTGTCCAATGTCGGATCAAGGCCGTGCGGCGCGCCCCCTGCCCACGACTGCAGCACCCGCAGCAACTCTGTCACGCTCACCGGGTATTGGCCCACTGAAAAGGCCACGCCCACGATCAGCAGCAGCGCGCATAACGCGATGGCGATGCCCAGTACCGGTGTACGACTGCGGTCCGTGCCTGATGAATGCAAATGAAAACTCCCTACTGATGATTGCGGGAGCATACCGCAAGCCTTTACCGGGCAGCGTTGGGAAAGAACAACTGCTCACCATTGATCTTGTAATCCGCAATGGCTTGCTGGCCTGCAGCCGAGACCAGCCAGTCGATGAACAACTGCCCCAGCTCCTTCTTGACATGCGCATGCCGCGCCGGATTGACCAGCATCACACCGTATTGATTGAACAATCGATTGTCACCCTCAACCGAGATGGTCAGATCAGCCTTGTTCTTGAACGACAACCAGGTGCCGCGATCCGTCAACGCATAAGCGTTCATGCCGGCAGCGGTATTCAGCGTCGCACCCATGCCTGATCCGGCTTCGCGATACCAGCTGCCTTTGCCGTCGGCAACGTCTATCCCGGCTGCTTTCCACAACCGCAGCTCGGCCGAATGCGTACCGCTTTTGTCACCGCGCGAAGCAAACGGCGCCTTGGCTGAGGCGATTTTTTTTAATGCTGCGACCACGTCCCTGCCACCGCCCGCCTTGGCAGGATCCGCTTTCGGACCGACCACGACGAAGTCGTTGTACATCACGTCATGACGGTTGACGAAAGCGCCATCCTTGACCAGCGCCAGTTCCTTGGCCTTGTCATGGACAAACACCACGTCGGCGTCGCCACGCTTGCCGGTATCCAGCGCCTGCCCGGTACCCTGTGCCACCACCCGCACATCGATCCCGGTCTTGTTTTTGAACAAAGGCAGGATGTGTTTGAACAGACCCGAATTTTCGGTGGAAGTCGTAGACGCAACCGTAATTGATTTCTGCTGCGCCCAGACTACCGGCCCCTGCACCACACCCAGCATCACCAGTGCCAGCGTGGCCCCACGAATGATTGCTCCTGCATTTGCTCCTCGCGCTATTGCCATGGCAGTTCTCCTTTGATGAAGGCCGCCGCTTCGGTTGAAGCGGGTTCCCGAAAAAACCGGTCTATGGGCGCGTGCTCCTTCAACCGGCCGTTGCTCAAAAACAGGATCTCGTCGCCCAGGCGTCGCGCCTGTCCAAGGTTGTGTGTAGTCATGATGATCTTGGTGCCGGATGCGTGGATCGCGTTGATGATGCTTTCGATATCCTGTGCCGCCGACGGATCAAGATTCGCTGTCGGTTCATCGAGGAACAACACATCGGGGCCCAGCGCCCAGGCCCGCGCCAATGCCAGCCGCTGCTGTTCACCGCCGGACAACACCCGGGCCGGCCGTGACGCGTGCTGCGCCAGTCCAACGACTTCCAGCACATCCATGGCACGCAACTCACATTCGCTGCGCGACTTGCCGGCAAGTTTCAGCCCGTACATCACATTGCCCAGCGCCGAACGACGCAGCATCACCGGGCGCTGGAACACCATGGCCTGATGGCGGCGCACGTCGCCGTTTCTCGCCCCATGCCAGATGATGCGACCGGCAGTAGGCTTCAGCAGACCGTGGCACAGCCGCATCAGCACACTCTTGCCTGCGCCATTCGGGCCGAGGATCACCGTTCGCGGCCCGGCCTCGATGCGCGCGGAAATACCGCGGATGATCTGCGTGTCACCAACCGCGTATGAAAGTTCGTGCAATTCGAGAGGCAACATGGCTCAGCCGTAGCGCCGCAGCGCCAGCTCCCGAATGATGGCTGCCAGCGCGTTCAGCAACAGTACCAGCCCGATCAGTACGATGCCCAGCCCCAGTGCCAGCGGCAGATCACCTTTACTGGTTTCCAATGCAATGGCTGTGGTCATCACCCGCGTCACGCCGTCGATGTTGCCGCCGACGATCATCACCGCGCCCACCTCGGCCGCGGCGCGACCGAAACCGGCGAGCACGATAGTCAACAGGGAGAACCGGGTATCCCAGATCAGGGTCATTGCCGCCGTCAGGCGGTGCGCGCCCAGCGAACGCAATTGCTCGTCGTATTCGCGCCAGGCGTCTTCTATGGTCTGCCGCGACAGCGCGGCAATGATCGGCGCGATGAGTATGGTCTGTGCGATGACCATCGCCTGCGGTGTAAACAGGATGCCCAGGCTGCCCAGTGGGCCGGCGCGCGACAACAGCAGGTAAACCACCAGCCCGACGACCACCGGCGGCAGCCCCATCAGCGCGTTGAGCAATACAATCAGCGACTGGCGACCGGGAAAACGCCCGACGGCAATGGCCGCACCCAGCGGCAGACCCAGCAGCGTCGCGATGACCACAGCGGTAATGCTGACCTGCAGGCTCAAGCCGACAATCTGCGCCAGTTCCGCATCGAAACCGGCCAGCATCTGCCAGGCGGCGCTGAATGCCTCCCCCATGCTATTCATGTAATTTTTTGCAATACCTTTCAAATACTTCGAAATACTTGAAAAGCATTGATTTTATGCGTATAAAATTAGCCATCAATATGCAACAAGAAACATAACCATGAAGATTTCCGGGGAAGTCCGTTGGACCATAGAAGGGCTGACCATGGAGCCGCGGCTGGTCATGTTGCTGGAGTCGATCGCCCGCCTCGGCAACCTGCAGGGCGCGGCAAAAACCACCGGCCTGTCCTACCGCCACGCCTGGGGGCTGCTGGAAGCGGCCTCCAATGAACTGGGGGAATCCCTGGTCCTGGCCAAGCAGGGCCGCGGTACCAGCCTGTCCCCGCTAGCGGAACGTTTGCTCGCCGGACTGGTGGATGCCAGCGGTCCGCTGGCGGCGGCAATCCGTGAAGGCGAAGCCCGGTTGCGCGATACCCTGGCCACTGCCCTGCCCACAACTACCACCAAAGCAGTGGTGGTGCACGCCAGCCATGATCTTGCGCTGGCCCGACTGCGCGATCTGATGCAGGACGACCCGGGCTCGGCACTGGATTTACATTTCCAGGGCAGTCTCAGCTGTCTCTCCGCACTGCGCCGCAAGCAGTGCGACATTGCCGGCTTCCATCTTCCTGTCATGCCGGAAGCCAGCGTACTCACTGCCCAATTAAGACCCTGGCTGCGCCTGAAATCCCTGCGCGTGGCGCGCCTCTTTGATCGCACTCAGGGATTGATGGTCGCTGCCGACAATCCGAAAAAACTGGCTGCCATCACCGATCTAGCGCGCCGGGGTGTGCGTTACGTCAATCGCCAGCCGGGCTCCGGCACGCGCTTGTGTTTCGATTTCCTGCTGGCACAGCACGGCTTGCGACCTGGTGCGATACATGGCTACGCCCACGAAGAATTCACTCACGCCGCCGTCGCCGCCACCGTGGCCAGCGGCATGGCGGATGCCGGCTTCGGCATCGAAGCGGCTGCACGTGAACACAGCCTCGCCTTCGTACCCATAGTGCAGGAACATTATTATTTCGCAGCCCGCAGCGCCCTGCTGCGGCAGCCGCGCCTGCTCCCGCTGCTCGCCCGCATGGAAAGTCCTGCTTTCCAGAAATTGGTCAACAAACTCGCTGGATACAAATCTGCCGGCAATCTGGACTGGCGACCCGCCACGGAAATACTGGCGTAGCACCGCAACCTGCCTGATAAAATCAGGTTCATTCCGCACTCTGCAGTCGAGGATCCAGCCATGAGCACTGCCATTCCGACGTTGCGCGAACTGTCCTGCGCCGACGACTACGATCCCAATTCCATACCAGTGCCCAAGGCGCGCGAAGTCATCGCTCGGTTCCTGGCGCCGGTTACCACCATCGAACGCGTAGCCGTACGCGCAGCACTGGGACGCGTGCTCGCTGCAGACGTCATTTCGCCGGTCGATGTGCCGTCGCACGACAATTCGGCGATGGACGGTTACGCCGTGCGTTTTGCTGACCTCAAAAGTGAGGACAAGGTCACGCTCAAGGTCACTGGCACTTCATTTGCCGGCGTGCCCTTCAAGGGCAAATTCGGCACGGGTCAGGCTGTGCGCATCATGACCGGTGGCGTGGTGCCTGAAGGCGCCGACACCATCGTCATGCAGGAACATGTAGAAGCCAAGGACGGGCAGGTCACTGTCGGCGGCGGCCACCGCAGAAACCAGAACCTGCGCCGCGCCGGCGAGGATCTGCAGCAAGGCCAACCGGCCTTGCGCCGCGGCCAACCGCTGCGTCCCGCTGAAATCGGCCTCATCGCCTCGCTGGGCATCGCCGAGGTTTCCGTCTATCGCAAACTGCGCGTAGCTTTTTTCTCTACCGGTGATGAACTGGTAGCCATTGGATCACCCTTGGGCGAGGGCCAGATTTACGACAGCAACCGCTACACGATCTACGGCATGCTCACCCGGCTGGGCTGCGAAATCATCGACATGGGCGTGGTCCGCGATGATCCCAAACTGCTGGAAGCCGCCTTTCGCGAAGCCGCCAGCATCGCCGATGTGGTCATCACCAGTGGCGGCGTATCCGTGGGCGAAGCCGATTTCGTCAAGGAATTGCTGAACCAGCTCGGTGAGGTCGTGTTCTGGAAAATCGCCATGAAACCCGGACGCCCGCTGGCCTACGGCAAGATCGGCAATGCGCATTTTTTCGGCCTGCCCGGCAATCCGGTATCAGTGATGGTTACTTTTTATCAGTTCGTGCGCGACGCGCTGCTGAAACTTTCCGGGCGCGACCCCATCGAACCCCTACCCACCTTCAAGGTACCCTGCACCTCCAGCCTCAAAAAAGCACCGGGCCGCACCGAATTTCAGCGCGGCATCCTGTCACGCGATGCATCCGGAAACCTGAGTGCGCGCGTCACCGGCGAACAAGGCTCGGGCATCCTGCGCTCGATGTCCGAAGCCAATTGTTTCATCATCCTACCCACTGACCAGGGCAACGTTACACCCGGCACACTGGTGGAAGTACAGGTCATGGAAAGCGTCATCTAGAATCAGCAGCATCAGCACACCTGTGTTCGCGCACCTCAAGGAGGAATCACATTGAGCAGCAAGCAAACACCACTGCGCTGGGGCGTCGTTGGTCTCGGCTGGGTTGCCACGGATTTTGTCGCGCCGGGTATCGTTAAAAGCCCCGGCTCCGAACTAGTCGCCTGTCTCGGCAGCTCGCCCGAAAAAAGCCATGCTTTTGCCAAAAATTTCAACGTCAAGCACGCACATGGTGATCTCGACAGCCTGGTCAAAAACCCGGATGTAGACGCCATCTATATTGCCCTGCCGAACGCGATGCACCATGCAGCAGTGTTGACTGCGGCGCGCGCCGGCAAGCACATACTGTGTGAAAAACCGTTTGCGATGACTGTCGAACATGCGCGTGAAATGGTCAAGGTCTGCCGTGACGCCGGCATCGTATTGCGCATCGCCCATCAGATCCGCCTCGACACCGCCATCGTACGTGCGCGAGAAATCGTACAGTCCGGACGACTCGGACGACTCGCCGAGATCTCGCTGGAACGTGCGTCCGGCCTCAGTTCCCGGGCATCATGGCGGCAGGATTTTGCACAAAGCGGCGTGATGTACGACGTTGGCGTACACCTGCTCGATCTGATCCAGTTCGTCAGCGGACAACGCTTCGTCGAAGTCGCCGCATTCACTCATCCTGATCGCCGCAAGAAATTGCCGGACGATACGATGACCGTACTTGGCAGACTTGATGGCGATTGCCATGCGCTGGCAAAAGCCACCCGTGAAGTGGGCAGCGCAGAAAACAATCTGCTGATCGAAGGCGAAAAGGCCACCCTGATCACCTCGGCATTGCGTTTCGCCAAAGAACATGTGATTACCGTACGGGATGCGTCCGGCAGCACTGAAGAACGTTTTCCCGCCAGCCCAGCCTACGATCTGCAGGTTCAGGCTTTTGAAAATGATGTGCGCGGCAAGCGTAGCCTGCTGCCTGATGGCGAAGACAGCCTGTATACCGTGGCCGTCACCAATGCCGTGCTGCAATCCATCGAAGAACGACGCATTGTGACAGTCACCGGCTGACTTGCCGCCCGTCCTCCTACATCCCACAATGCATTCTGCACGATTATCCAAAACAGATAGAGCATATACCGGAGGAGCATCCATGATCCGCACTGCAATCGCCGTCGCAACCGTCGCGCTGATAACCGCCGCACCCATGGTGCAGGCGCAAGCTTATCCAACAAAACTGGTCCGCATCATTAACCCACTGGCAGCCGGTGGAAACGTGGACATCGTGGTCCGCGGCATTGCCGAGCAGATGAGCAAGTCGCTGGGGCAGCAAGTCATTGTCGAAAACCGTCCCGGCTCCAGCGCCTTGATCGGCACCCGCTACGTCAAAGGCCAACTCGCCGACGGTTACACACTACCGGCCATCGCCAATACCTTCGCACGCGTGCCAGCCATTCTTCCCGATCCCGGGTATGACCCGATCAGGGATTTCACCGGCGTATCGCAAACCTGCGACATCCCGATGGTAGTTGTAGTCAATCCCAACCTGCCGGTCAAAACCTTTCAGGAATTCATTGCACTGGCGAAGAAACGGCCCGGTGAACTGACCTACGGCTCAGCCGGCATCGGTGGCACCGGCCACGTTGCCGCCGAAATGCTCGGCCAGCAGGCCGGCATCAAGCTGATGCACATTCCGTACAAAGGCAATGCACCGGCCACCACCGATCTGGTTGGCGGCCAGATCATGTTGATGTTCGACCAGGTCAGCACCTCTGCGGCTTATATCAAGGCCGGCCGCCTGCGCGCACTGGCAGTCACCAGTACAAAACGCTCACCGCTGTTTCCGGACCTGCCGACCGTCGACGAATCGGGGGTCAAGGGTTTTCATGACACCACCTTCAACGGCCTGATGGCACCCGCTGGCACGCCGCACGAGATCCTCGAAAAACTACGTGCTGCGATCGTGAAATCCGTTGCCGTGGCGGAACTGCGCAGCCGCTTTGAAGAGCGTGGCATTCCGCTGGTCGCCAGTGAATCGCTCGATCAATACAATGCCTTCATCCGCAAGCATGTCGAAGATTTCGCCAAGCTCGCGAAAACCGCAGGCATCAAAGCCAACTGAAATTTGGAGCATTTCCTGATTCAATTTTCTGCTATCGAAGGGCTCAGTTTTTGTGGTGCTGGCTTGAACGCGACGATGACAAGATTTGCCTTCCGCTCAAGCCCGGCACAGAATAATTAAGTAACTTATTGATTATATTTATATTTTTAGATTCCTCTCTGACCACATACCCACTCTTCACAACAAAAAAGCCCGGCATGCCGGGCTTTTTTTATCCGTTCAAAAAGATCAGGGCGTCAGCACCGACGAACCCTGGGTTCGCCCAGCCTCAAGATCGGTATGCGCCTTGACGACATCGTCCAGCTTGTAGCGTTGTCCGATGTGCAGCTTTATCGCACCCTTGAGCACCATATCGAACACCGCTTTGGCTGAAGCCAGCAGATCATCACGCTTGGCCGTATAAGTCACCAGCGTCGGCCGCGTGAAATACAAGGAGCCCCTTTTTACCAGCATCCCCGCTTCCACCGGCGGCGGCGATCCTGTGGTGGCACCGAACGACACGAAATAACCGCGCGGCGCCAGCGCATTCAGCGAAATCTCAAATGTATCCTTGCCCACGGAGTCATAAACGACTGAAACGCCGGCACCCCCGGTAATTTCCTTGACGCGCGCAGCGATATCTTCACTCTTGCGATCAATGACATGGGCGTAACCATTGGCCAGCGCCAGCTTGCATTTTTCTGGACCACCGGCGATACCTATCATTTTGGCACTCAGGGCCTTGCCCCATTGCCCGGCCATCAGCCCGACACCGCCGGCTGCAGCCATGAACAACACAAATTGGTCTTTCTGCACCGGATAGCAGCGATTGAGCAGATATTCTGCAGTCATGCCTTTCAGCATACAAGCCACGGCCTGCTCTTCGCTGATGCCCTCAGGCAGCTTGATCATGCGATCGGCAGGCATGATGCGATAGTCGGCATACGCCCCGGGCGCACCCTGGATGTAGCCCACACGGTCCCCCGCCTTGAAATCTTTGACCCCGGCACCAATCTTTTCCACCACGCCGGCCGCCTCTACTCCCAGTCCGCTGGGCACGGGCAATGAATACTGTCCGCCACGATGGTACACGTCCATGAAATTGAGGCCCATTGCTGTCTGACGGATCAAAATTTCTCCCGCACCGGGTTCATTGAGTTCCACCGATTCCACAGACATAACGTCAGGCGCGCCCTGCTTCGCCATGCGGATGACTTTCGCTTTCATTGCATACCCTTTCCTGATTCCATTGTTACTTCAAAATCCCTGGCAATCCTTTGCTCAGGGCACCACCACCTGTTCGGCAAGCCGCTCCAGCAGCCGCTTGCGCGAATTTTCGATATGTTCCCGTGCCAGCGCACAGGCTTTGCGTTTATCCCGGCGCTGCATGGCACGGACGATTTCGCCATGCTCTTCAACAAAACGCTGTAGTGCCTCACGGTCGCCCAGGCTGGAAATTCCGGTATAGGTCAGACGGTCAAACTGCTCGATCACCTCGATGCTGGCACGCGCCATGCGCTGGTTACCGCAGGCCTGGGCGATCGCTATATGGAAATCCCGGTTGTAGGCGATCCACTCCGCCAGATCAATGTTGCGTGGCACCTTCAGAAAGCGGTCGAGCCGCTTGAGTTCCGCGTCCGTCGCCTGTTCTATGGCGCGCCGCAGGCAGGATTGCTCCAGCAGCAGGCGCATTTCGTACATTTCCCGCGCGTCGGACACCGATATTGACTTGATGCGATAACCCTTACGCGGCAGCACTTCCACCAGTTGCTGTTCCTGCAAGCGCAGCAAGGCATCGCGTATGGGTGATTTGCTGACCGCGTAGCGCTGGGCCAGATCCTGCTCATGTATTTGTGAGCCGGGCTTGAATACGCAACTTAGTATGTCGTTACGCAGACGATCGTAGACGCCATCCCGCACCAATGGTGCGGCGGTCTGCAATTCGACCATTTCTGAATAAGCTATTTTCAGCGCATTACCCTTCGAACAAACTCGCCAAAGCCGCAGCGATTGACATGCGGCGGGGAGGCGTAGAATATCAGTGATCATGAAATTTACCAAGATTGGCACTGATACACTCCGCCTGAACTTGACAAGATTCATGTGGTCAGTGGAATATCAGAAAAACAAAATTTAAACTGTATTACACTCGCGTCCCTGCCCGGGGAAGCACTCAACCAGGAGGAGAATCATGAAATTTTCCCGCACGAAAATAATCACTTCATTATTGCTTGCGCTGCCCATGGCATTGGGCGCCGCCGCCACCCAGGCCGAAACCATCAAGTTGCGCATTGCTTCCGGGCACCCGCCGGGCGTGGTTTATGCCGGCCTGATGAAAGATTTCTTTCAAGTGGAATTGCAGAAACAGGTCGAAGCCAAAACCAAACACAAAATCGAATGGGTCGAAGGTTACAGCGGCTCGATCGTCAAAGTAACGGAGACTTTCGAGGGCGTGCAGAACGGCATCGTCGACATCGGCGGTTTCTGCTTCTGCTTTGAAGCTTCAAAACTGCCGCTGCATGCCTTCCAGGTCATGCTGCCTTTCGGCACCATGGACCCGACGGTCAGCCTGAAAGTCGCGCAGGATGTGTACAAAGCGGTTCCGTATCTGACCGAAGTCTTCGAAAAGAAATATAACCAGAAGCTGCTGGCGCGTATTGCCGACGGCGGCTACAACCTGGGCACGTCGTTTGAATGGAATAAGGTTGCCGATCTGAAAGGCGTCAAGATTGCAGGCGCCGGACTCAATCTCAACTGGCTGAAATATGCGGGTGTCACTCCCGTACAAGGCTCGTTGCCCGAGGCCTATACCGGTTTGAAAACACACGTCTACGAAGGCTGGATCATGTTCCCCAGTGCGTGGGTCAACCTCAAGCTCTATGAGCCGGGTCCTCACTACACCATGATCGGCTTCGGATCGATCACCTGGCACGGCCTGACCATGAACAAGAAAAAATTTGACAGCCTGCCCAAGGATGTTCAGCCGATCGTGCTGGAAGTCGCCAAAGCGTTCGAAGAACTGACCGGCAGCAACAACAAGGAACGCTACAGCTCGGATATCGCAAAACTCAAAGGCGGCCTCGCCAAGGTGAAGGAACTCGATCCTGCCGTGCGCAAGGAGTGGGCCATGTCGCTCAAGGACTGGCCGCAAACTCACGCGGACACCCTGAAAAAACAAGGGCTACCGGTGGTCAAGGCGCTCAACACCGCCCTGGAATCGGCTGAGAAATATGGCCACCAGTGGCCAGTTCGCTACACCGTCAAGTAACACGCGCTCTCTTCCGGTGATCGCTCCGCCGGCGCAACACGCGCCGGCGGCCCCGGATTCAGCTCACGTTTATCTCGTGAATTTTAAGTCATGAACTATAAACCGTGAGTTTCAGACTTTTTAAAACTCACAATTTATCGTTCCCTGCTATTTCGCAATCACGCAACCGGTAGCGGTAGATCATGTCCTTACGGGTAATCAGCGACAAAATTTCAAAATTCCTGATGGTGATGGCCGCGGTCTGGTCGTTCATCCTGACCTTCATCATCCTCGCAGACATCATCGGACGCAGCGTTTTCAATGACCCGGTTAACGGCGTCAGCGAAATTGTTGCCAACTCCATTGTCATCATCGTATTCCTGCAGGCCGGTTACGCCATCCGCAGTCGCTCCATGTTATGCGCGGACTTCCTCGTCAACCGCTTCCCGGTCTGGGCCCAGCGCGCCGCACTGGCATTCGGGTACCTGCTGGGCGCAACTTTTTTCATACTCATACTCTGGGGCGGATGGCAGCTGGCCATCGATTCCTGGACGGGAAACGAATTCGAGGGCGAAGGCGCGCTGCGAGTCCCCGCCTGGCCGACACGTTTCACGATCCTGTTCGGCAGCGCCCTGGCCATCGCCAACTACCTGATCATGGCCTACCTCGACGTCATGCGCCCCGGTGTCGCCAACGGCACTGCGGACGATTTTCGTCCTGCGCCCAAGCATTGACGCCGCTCGTCACCCCACAAAAAACAGGCGCCTGGATAACCAACCCACATGTTTGACCACACCACTGCCATTGCACTGATCGCGAGCCTGCTGCTGCTGGTCGCCCTGGGCGTGCATATCGCCATTGCACTCGGGATGACCAGCGCACTCGGCATCTATCTCGTGACCGGAGACCTGCAGGTGGTAGCCAACATGCTCGGCAGCACGGCTTACGAGTCCTTGCGCGACTATGTTTTTGCGGTCATCCCGCTGTTCATGCTGATGGGAGAGTTCATCGGCAAGTCAGGTGCAGTCACCGACGTCTATCGCGGGATCAACCGTGGCCTGCGGCGCCTGCCCGGACGCCTGGGTATTGCCACAGTGCTTGGCAATGCGATGTTTTCATTCGTCACCGGGGTGTCCATCGCCTCTGCGGCAACCTTCTCCCGCATCGCTTATCCCGAGATGCGCCGCTTTGGCTACAACAAAGGGTTTGCGCTGGGCGCTGTCGCGGGTTCGAGCTGCCTGGGCATGCTGATCCCGCCCAGCGTGCTGATGATCGTATGGGGCATCCTGACAGAGCAGTCGATCGGCCAGATCTTTCTTGCCGGCGTGCTGCCAGGATTGCTGTTGACCACCCTTTTTGTGGGCTACGTCTTCATGACTGCATTGTTGCGGCCCGCCATGGTCGGCAGCGGCATAGACCGAAAGGCACAGGAAGACAACACCGCGGACCTGCCGTTGTTAACGATTCTGACCAGCTTCTTCGGGATACTCATCATTATTTTCGCCGTCCTCGGTGGCATCTGGTTTGGTGTGTTCACACCGACAGAAGCCGCCGGTGCAGGCGCATTCATCGGACTGGTGCTGGGCATCGTCAAAGGCATGCGCTACAAGGACATCATCGCGTCCATTCTGTCGGTCGGACGCACCTCCGCACCCATCCTGCTGTTGCTGGTAGCGGCATCGCTGTACTCGCGCACTCTTGCGATGACCGGGGTAACCACTGCGATTCAGGACCTGTTCCTGGGCACCGGCCTCACCCCGCTGCTCATCATCGTCATGATGGTCTTCGTCTGGTTCCTGCTCGGAATGGTGATCGACTCGATTTCGATCATGCTGCTGACGGTGCCGATCTTCGCACCCATCGCCATGCAGCTTGGTTACGATCCGATCGCCTTTGCCATCGTCGGCATCCTCGCCATCGAATCCGGATTACTGACGCCACCGTTCGGACTGCTGGTCTATACCGTAAAAGCCGCCATCCAGGATGAAGACCCCGATGTTTCCATTATCGACATATTCAAAGGATCAACACCGTATTGGATGATCATCCTCGTTGCCATGGCGCTGATACTTGAATTTCCGCAGATCGCCACCTTCCTGCCCAGCCTGATGTTCTGAACACTGCAAGACGTAACGATCAAAAATTGACGATTGAAAAGGACACCCCATGCCCGCTTACTGGTTAGCCCGCTGCAAGATCAACGACCCGGTTGAATACAAAAAATACACCGACCAGGTGCCTGGCATCATTACCAAGTTTGGTGGCAAGGTCATGGCGCGCGGCGGCAAACATCAGATCATGGAAGGCACAGACCGCTTCCATCGTTTCGTGGTGATCGAGTTTCCGACTCTGGATCAAGCGGTAAAATGCCACCAGTCACCGGAATACCAGACTGCAGCCGCATTCCGGCGCGCTCCCGGCGTCAGTGAAGTCGAGCAGGTCATCGTCGAATCGGGTGAAGCCACGCCAGTATAATTTTTCAGGAGCACTCATATGCCACTCACCCATCTTGAACATTTCCTGATCCAGACCATCGACCTTGAGGCCACGCGGGACTGGTACGTCAACGTGCTGGGATTTCACGAAGGCCCGCACCCGGACTTCAAGTTTCCGGTGGTCTGGCTGTATCTCGGCGACCGCGATGTCGTACACCTGACCCAGGGCGGCAAAAACGTCAGCGCCAATCGCAAAGCCTATCTCGGCCAGCAATCGGAAGCGACCCAGGGCAGCGGCGTACTCGACCATGTGGCCTTCCGCTGCACCGGCCTGCGCGAAATGATGGAGCACCTGCAGCAGAAAAAAATCGAGTTCAGCCGGCGCATGGTCAGCGACCAGGACCTGTTTCAGCTCTTCCTGTTCGACCCCAATGGCGTCAAAGTCGAATTGAATTACTCCAACGCCGAAGCCCAGGGCATCACCCCTGAGTTGATGGCTTCGGCCTTGCCGGCATGAGCGCACCGCAATGGCAGGGTCGACAGTACCACTATCTGTCGCAGGACAGCCACGTTCATCCGTTTCTGGTCGACCTATGGGATGAAGTCCGGGTGGTAACCGACGGCCGCCTGTCGATCACCGTACATGCCAAAAACGAGGGGCTCCCGGGTTCACACCTCGCCATTGTCGATCTGCTGATTGCCGGTGAAGTCCAGTTTTATGCCCTGATGGGCGGCATCCTCGGCCCGCTGGTGCCGGCGATGGAAATCCAGGGGCTGCCTTTTGCTTTCCAAGACCATGCCCAGGTGCATGCAACGCTGGATGGTCCACTCGGTGTATACCTGCGCAAGGAACTGGGTGCCAAAGGCATCCATGTCCTGCCTTACGGTCTCCTGGAAAACGGTTTCCGTCACATCTCCTCTGTGGATCGACAGATTTCCTGCGCAGCGGATCTGGAAGGCCTGCGCATCCGCATACCGGAAGGCCGTATGTTTGCCGATGCGTTTGCCAGCCTGGGCGCAGTTCCGGTCGAGGTCAATGTGCTCAAACTCTACACGGCACTGCAGAACCACGAGATCGATGCCCAGGAAAATCCGCTGTCGATCACCGAGGCGCTGCGACTGCATGAAGTCACCCGCCATGTCGCACTGACTTCGCACATGTGGTCAGGCTTCAACATGATGGGCAGCGCCAAATTCTGGAACACCCTGCCGGCCGACGTGCAGCAGATCGCGGAACGTGCGGTACGCAAACATGTGGCACGCCAGCGCGCTCACACCGATGCCTTGAATCGTTCGCTGGAATCGCGCGTTGGGGAATGGGGCATGATTGCCACACCAGTGGATCGCGATGGATTCCATGACCGCCTGCGCGAGGCCGGCTTCTATCAGCGCTGGCGGGAAGCCACAGGCACCACAGCCTGGAAACTGCTGGAAGACAGCATTGGAAAAATATCGTAACCTGTTGTTTTTATTATATATTTAAAGATTTGTTACACGGCACACGTTTACCGCAGTATTAAAAAAGCCCGGCATGCCGGGCTTTTTTAATGTTTGTCTTAGATCACTGCTGACGCCATCGCATTACTTCTTGGTCATCATGCCTTTGTTCTTTTTATAGTTCGCGACCGCACGATCCTCTGCCATGGCCTTCGCGTCAGCTCCTTTTTTCGCTGCTGCCGCCTTGGCTGCATCGGCTGATTTCATTTTTGCGGCATCAGCCTTGGCAGGTGCCGCCGGCTGCGCTGCCCCGGCCAGTCCTACCACGCAGCAGGTCAACACTATCGGAATCAGCTTCAGCATTTTCTTCGCCATCATGTTTTCCACCCTTCTTTGAGTGCAGATGCAGCAGCAGGGCTGACTGCCCCGCCCCCTTTTTTGCCGGCAGTTTCTTGATACCAATATTCGTGATGCTCCTTGGCCCACACCTCGTCAACATAGCCGGTACGCATGGCCTCGTAAGCGCCTTCCGTGCCGAGGGTGCCGATATAGATATGACCCAGCGACATGGCCATGAACACCACGGCAGCGATGGCGTGTATCACGTTGGCCTGCTGCATCAATTCACGGCCCTGCTCGAAGTTCGGGAAATTCAGGACAAATCCGGTCACGCTGACCACGATGCCCAGCGCCGTAACACCGATCCAAAACCAGGCTTTTTCACCAGCGTTGAAACGTCCTGAAGGAACATGTTCACCGGTCAGCAATCCGCCGCCTTTGGCAAACCATTTCAGGTCATGCAGCTTGGGCAGATTGTCTTTGACAAAGGTCACAAACAGCAGAATCGTACAGAACGCAAACACCGGCCCGACAAAATTGTGGACGTTCTTCGACAAAATCGCGAGCCAGGCAAACAGTGTGTACCCAAAAATTGGCAGCAGGATATGTTTGCCGAACAGGATGACGATTCCGGTCACGGCCAGCAGCACAAAACTGATGGCCGCCCCCCAGTGCACCATCCGGTCCCAGGCACCGAAGCGCAGAATACGCCGTCCGCTGGGTTTCCCCTGCAGCTTGATCTGCCCTTTCCAGGCATAAAACGCGCCGATGAGGATCATCACCCCAACGATCAGCCAGCCACCATAATTGGTAATCGGGCCATTGCGCAGCTGCCGCCAGGTTTCGCCGGCAGACTGCACCAGCACACTCGACTCGATACCGCGCACCTGCGTCGTCTGGTAGGCATTGTCGCCTCCGCGGACATCGCGCCACACCGGTGCATTGTTGCCGGGTTGCGTTTGCTGACGCGCAGCCTGATCCTGTGCCGAACTGGCATCCGCGGCCATCACCTGCGCCGGAATTACCGCGCACATCAGCGACACCAATCCCGCAAACAGCCACTGCTTCACGCTTGCCTGCATGGCCACATACCTCCGTTTAGTTGCTGATGCGCACGTACTCGTTCTGCGACTCGTTGCGTGCCTTGATGGCTTTTTCCCAAACCATCTGATCATTCTTGAACTGGGCATTGTCCCAGGGCTGCTTGTCCGGCTTACCCTGGTACTGGCCCTGCTTGTATACGATGACTTGAGGTTTCTCGCCACAACCGGCCACCAGTGCAAAACAGCCCGCCATCACCACAGTCAATATGTTTCTCATGATTTCGGCCCCGCAGGCGCAGTACCTTTTTCCGGTTTACCGTATGCAGTACCCCAGCCCCAGACTTCGGACCCCTTGCCGCGCTTCAGCACGCGGTTGCGGTAAATGTCGGCAACCACATCGCCATCGCCGCCCAGCAAGGCTTTGGTCGAGCACATTTCAGCGCAGGCCGGCAGTTTGCCTTCCGCCAGACGGTTGCGGCCATACTTCTTGAATTCGGCTGCAGAGTTGTCAGCTTCAGGGCCACCTGCACAGAAGGTGCACTTGTCCATCTTGCCGCGTAAACCGAAGGCACCATCCTGAGGGAACTGGGGTGCGCCAAACGGGCAGGCATAAAAACAGTAGCCGCAGCCGATACACAGATCCTTGTCGTGGAGTACCACGCCTTCGGAGGTCCTGTAGAAGCAGTCAACGGGGCAAACCGCCATGCATGGCGCGTCAGTGCAATGCATGCAGGCCACCGAGATCGATTTCTCACCCGGCAATCCGTCATTGAGGGTTACCACCCGACGGCGGTTCACGCCCCAGGGCACCTCATGCTCTTGTTTGCAGGCGGTTACGCATCCGTTGCACTCGATGCAGCGCTCGGCATCACACAGGAATTTCATTCTGGCCATATTGATCTCCTAGGAGTCTCTGGTCGTTATGCTTTGGATACTTGGCAAAGCGAGGTTTTGGTTTCCTGCATCATGGTCACAATGTCGTAGCCATAAGTGTATGCCGTGTTTACCGCTTCGCCGCGCACAATCGGGGCCGCACCTTCCGGGTAATACTTTTTCATGTCCTCGCCCATCCACCATCCGGCAAAGTGGAACGGCAGAAACACAGTACCCGATGCCACACGTTCAGTAACCAGCGTCTTGACCTTGAGCTTGGCCTTGGTCGGTGATTCAACCCAGACATACTCGTTGTTGCGTACACCACGGTCGTTCGCGTCCTTCGGATTGATCTCGACGAACATCTCCTGCTGCAGTTCGGCCAGCCACGGATTCGACCGGGTTTCGTCACCACCGCCTTCGTATTCCGTCAGGCGGCCGCTGGTCATGATCAGCGGATACTGCTTGCCGACATTCTTGTTGGCCTGCTGCACGGACTTGAACAACACCGGCATGCGCCAGCGGTTCTTCTGATCCTCATGCGTCGGATATTTGTCGATCAGATCAGGACGCGGGCTGTACAGCGGCTCACGATGCAGAGGCACTGGATCCGGAAAATTCCAGACGACGGCACGTGCCTTGGCATTACCCCAAGGATGGCAATTATGATTCTTCATGACGATGCGCTGAATGCCGCCGGATAAATCGGTCTTCCAGTTCTTGCCTTCGGCCAGCTTTTTCTCGTCCTCGGTCAGTTCATCCCACCACCCGAGCTTTTTCAACAGCACATGATCAAACTCCGGATATCCGGTCGTAATGTCCGCGCCCTTCGAGTGCGATCCATCTTCGGCCAGCAGATTGACGCCATCTTTCTCGACACCAAAATTGGCACGGAAATTACCACCACCCTCCATGATATTTCGCGAAGTCTGGTAGAGATTGGGAGTACCTGGATGCTTCAACTCCGCCGTGCCATAACATGGCCACGGCAATCCGAAATAATCTCCATCCAGCACATAGCCGGTTTTGGCGTCTTTCCCACCTTTGGCACGCAAAGTTTTTACGTCGAACACATGCATGTTGCGCATGTGTGCCTGCAGGCGCTCGGGGGACTGACCCGTGTAACCGATGGTCCATGAGCCGCGATTGATCTCGCGCAACGTGTCTTCCATGTCCGGCTCGTCCATCCCCCCTTTGCCTTTGACCAGCTTGATCTTGGCAACGAACTCCTTGCCGAAACCGAGTTTCTGCGCAAGTTGGTACATGATCATGTGATCAGTGCGTGAATCGAACATCGGCTCGATCACTTTTTCACGCCATTGCAGGGAACGATTGGATGCCGTCACTGATCCGGCGCACTCCAACTGCGTCGCTGCCGGCAACAGATATGCGCCATCCTTGCGCACCATCGCCGCCATCGCCGCAGTGGCCGAAGGATACGGGTCGATCACGACCAGCAAGTCGAGCTTTTTCATCGCCTCAACCATTTCCTTGCCACGATTCTGACTGTTCGGCGCATGCCCCCAGTAAACTACTGCCCGCAGATTTGAATCCTGATCAAGGGTTTCTTTCTTTTCGAGTACCGCATCAATCCAGCGCGAAACCGTGATACCCGGTTTTTCCATCATCGCCTGGGAAGCAAATTGCTTCTTCACCCACTCGTAGTCCACTCCCCACACCGCGCTCCAGTGTTTCCAGGCGCCGGCAGAGATACCGTAATATCCCGGCAGGGAATCCGGATTCGGACCGACATCGGTTGCGCCCTGCACATTGTCGTGGCCACGGTAGATGTTGCATCCGCCGCCGGAAACTCCGACATTTCCCAGAGCCAGTTGCAGAATGCAGGATGCGCGGACAATCGCATTGCCGTTGGTGTGCTGCGTCTGCCCCATTGCCCAGATGATAGTACTGGGACGGTTCTTGGCCATCGATTCAGCCACGTCACGAACTTCCGCCTCCTTCATACCAGTAACTTCTTCGACTTTTTCAGGAGTCCACTTGGCTGCCTCTTCCTTGACCTTGTCCATGCCATAGACACGGTCATTGATGTATTTCTTGTCCTCCCAGCCGTTCTTGAAAATGTGATGCAGCATGCCCATCAGGAAAGCCACGTCGGTGCCGGAACGAATGCGGTAATAGATATCCGCCTTGGCCGCAGTGCGCGTGAAGCGCGGATCGACAACAATGACCTTGGCGCCATTTTCCTTGGCATGCAAAGTATGCAACATCGAAACCGGATGCGCCTCCGCCGCGTTGCTACCGAAGAACAGGATGCACTTCGAATTCTGCTCGTCGTTGTAGGAATTGGTCATGGCGCCATAGCCCCAGGTATTCGCCACACCAGCTACAGTGGTGGAATGGCAGATGCGCGCCTGGTGATCCATGTTGTTTGTGCCGAAAAACGACACAAACTTGCGAAACAATATCGTCTGTTCATTGTTATGTTTCGACGAGCCGATCCAGAATGTCGCGTCCGGACCGGATTCTTTCCTGATCTGCAGCAACTTCTGACTGACTTCATTCAGCGCCTGATCCCAGGAAATCTTTTCCCATTTACCCCCGACAAGCTTCATCGGCGTGCGCAGGCGGTGCGAAATTTCATGCATGCCGTGCTCGCGGATGGAAGCACCCTTGGCGCAGTGCGCACCGAGGTTGATCGGCGAATCGAATACGGGTTCCTGCCGCACCCAGACGCCGTTCTGCACTACGGCGTCGATCGCGCAGCCCACTGAACAGTGGGTGCAGACCGTGCGTTTGACCTCTACTGTGCCGCCCGCAGTCGTGGCCGCAGCCTCTGCCTTGCGCATCATTGAAAACGGCAGTTGCGACAGCACCGCTGCGCCGCCAGCAGCAAAACCGCTGCGCTTCAAAAACGCCCGGCGGTCTATGGTGTTGCCAAGGAAAGCGGAGGCGCCGCGCGCGAGGCGATTAGGCGCAGCCGTCGTTTGTGTGGATTTACGGGTCAGTAACATGGCTGCCTCCTCAAACCTTGGTGGTTTCGTAATAGCGGCGCACATGCGCAGTCAACTGGTAGCCCTTGCCCTGCGGCGTTGCCTGTGCGGTGTCGGCCTTGGGTTCGCCGTCAACCCTGGACGCAACAGCCACAGCAGCGGCAGTTCCGCCTACACCGACGGCAGCGAGGAATTTTCTACGACTCATCTTGGCGCTCATGGTCATGGCCTCCTTCAGGCTAACTCGAAATATTCAGCTTCATTGGTAAAAAACACATTGGCAAATTTTGCGACGGCACGGTAATAATTTGTCTGTTCCATCTTGCAGATGGTCTCGCACACTTGGCCGTACCACGGGGCCAGGTAATTCCTGAAAAATATTTTCTGCCGTTCAAAACCGTCTGCGGACTCTGCCTCGTCGGTCACCAGCCCGCGCATCACGTCGCACAGTGCCGACAGGTGATCCTCGTATTCGCTGCTGTCCTCGGCGCGGGCATAACCCATCTCGGCCAGATCATCGCGCAACTCGGCCAGCAACTGGCCGCGCTGGCGGCCAGACATGTAGCTGGATGCATACAGTGACACCGGGGGGCGCCCAGTGCCCACAAAAACCCCGTCGTATTCGCCGCGCACCATTTTTAAATCAGCCGTTCTGGACGCATTACGTAACGCACGCCATTCCGTCACCAATGGCGACGCATCATCTGTCAGCAGCTGCTCCGCATCAGCAACATGCTGGAGCAACTCGGCCGACGGGCTGTCTATGAACAGGTGTGCAAGCACACCGTACAGAGCAGCCCTGACTCCGTTCTCCTCAGCAACGACTACCGGCAACGCACCGATAGCCTGTTTTTCTGTGGTTTCTATGGTCGCAATCATTTAAATGTAAAGTTTTTCTTATCTTATGTTTGTTTGTGCAAAAACTCCAATTTTTCCGAGAAATTCATCCCACGAAAACACCAAATATCATTGATCATTTATGTTGCCGTGCGTCGAATTTTCCAAAAGATCGATGACCCTGCAATCCGCGCACATCTTGATGCGGTCCAGCGCGCCGGGTTGGGAAAACATCGAATGCTGTCCCAGCTTGGCCAGCATGTTATCTACCATCTGTTTGGTTCCAAAAGGTTTTTGGCATTTGATGCAGGCAAATACCTCTGCCTCGTTCAAGGTCCGCGGCTGCTTGGCCTGGGGCGACAAAAACAATCTGGGCTGCAACGCCAACGCCTCTTCGGGACATGTGCGTACGCACAATTCACACTGCACACAGTTTTGCTCTATGAAACGTAATGCAGGTGTTTCCTTGGAATCAAGCAAAGCCCCTTCCGGACACGCCCCCACACAGGCCATGCACAGCGTACATTTGCCCGCATCCACAGCGATGCTGCCAAAGGGTGCGCCCTTTTTCAGTGCAATGGTTTCCACCGGTGCAGGTGCCTGGCTGCGCAGATGATCAAATACAAAGTCCAGCGTGCTGCGTTTTTCATTGCTCAGATTAAAGCCCGCCGCCTTGATGGACTGCGGTGATTTAAGCGACCAAATCAAGGTTTCAGCCTCTTCAACGCTCCCGGCTGCCAGCCACTGCAGGCGTCCGGTGGCATGACCAAAGCCGGCGAGGATTTCTTCACCCAGCGCCATCTGCCGGCCCACTGCCCCGGCGTAGTCGGGCGCTTCGGAGCCCGCCGCGAGTACCAGCGTCTGCGCCGCACCCAGCGCGATGCTGCCCAGCATCAGGTCCAGCCCTATCGCCGCCACATGCAGCACTTCGATCGGAATCACATCCGCCGGCAGGCCACGTCCGCGCCGACCCAGTTGCGCAATCAGTTCACGGCCATCGGTGTTGTTGTGTATCAGCAGCCGCGGATTCTTGCCGCCAGCCGCGGTGTACGCCTTGAGCGCCGCCTTCAGCCGCAAGCCGACATCGGCTACGCGAGGATAGGCATAAGTCATGGCGCCCGAGGGACAGACCGTCGCACACGCGCCGCAGCCCATGCACAAGTGCGGCTCGACCTCGATACGATTTTCCTTACTGAGGCTGCTGATCGCACCGGTGGAACAGATGTCGATGCACTGCCTGCAGCCAACGATCTCCGAGCGCGCGTGGGCGCAAAGTTTTTCCTTGTAGATAAAGAATTTCGGCTTCTCGAAAGTGCCAACCAGTTGGGTCAGTTTGGCCACAGCCAGCGCCTGCTCCAGCGGATCGCGCCCCGGCGCCAGATAACCTTGGGGCGGTTGGTGCAGGCGAATCTGCGGCGTTGCGCCCAGATCGAGCACCATGTCGAAATGATCTTCGCGCGTCGTCGCGCTTTTGTCTCTTTCGAAATCGATGGCGTTGATGCTACCGCAAGCCGTCACGCACTTGCGATGCGACTTGCACTTGTCGAGATCAATCTGGTAACTGAAATCAATCGCCTGCTCGGGACAGACTTCTATGCACGCGCCGCAGCGCGTACAGGCTTCGAGGTCTATCGGGTTGTGCTGCGCCCAGGCCGCTTTGAATTCGCCCAGATAACCGCTCAGCGCAGTGACCTGCCCCGAGTACACCGGGTAGCGCCGCTCAACCGGCAACTCCGCGCCACGTCCGTTATCGGTAATCAGCACAGTCACGGACAACTGCTCGGCCAGGCGCTCCGCCCAAGCCAGCGCCACAGCTGCAGACCCGATAATCAGCAGTTCGCTGCCGGCGTCGTAATTCACCGTGGTCACGGGCTCCGCGTCGGCTACATCCGCTGCCGCCAGCAGTGCCGCCATTTTCGGCGCCGCCTGCTTGCCTTGATCCGACCAGCCGGCCGTCTCGCGCACATTGACGAAGCTGATGGCGCCGGTGCCACCCATTTCCTCGTGTAGCGCAGTAAATAGTGGTGCCTCCTGCGTGCACCCGACCAGCAGATCGTCACCGGATTTGACCGCGGCTTCGAATGTCGCAAGATGACGCCGACACATTTCACTCTGAATCTTCGGCAGTTCATCGACGCCGAGCCCACGGGCAACTGCTTTCCCGTCTATCTGCATCGTATGGTTGCAGTCACACAGCAAAGTCTTGTGTCGCATCACTTCCCCGGGTGTTAACAGGTGACGCGGCAGTCTACGCGTTTTGCGGACCGTCGTCCGCAGGCCGGGAAGGAACCTCCACAGATTCTTCCGCTGGCTCAGCCGGTACGGTTCCGGATTCCGCAGACGCCTCAGCAATCTGTACCGGCGCGGTGTCGCCCTGCGCTGCCGCTGCCGCTGCCGCTGCGGCTGCTGCTTCGCGTTTGGCTACCGCCTCCTGGTCTTCCTTTGCCCAGGCCAGGATGTTCTGCGCCTGCTTCAGTCCAGCCAACATCTCGGCAGGTATGGGTTCGTTAATCGAATAATCATCGATATAGGTATCCAGCCCGTCCATGATGTTGAAGTGGGGATCACTGAACAGCTTCTTCAGCGCGGTGCGGCGCACGGCTTCCTTGACTTTGGGATGAAAAAAATCCCGGTAATCCGAATCCATGCCGAGTTCTTCCACCGACGGCAACTCGGGCGCTGGCCCGGCATCCGCACTGGACTGCGGCAACGGCACCGGCTGCTCTTCTCGCGCCTGCTGCTTGCGGCGCGACCACCGCGACATGAACTCCTCAGCGGACTCTTTCGATTCCATCCCGGATTCGCCTGTCGTCTTTGCCATGTCAGTCAGGACGCCAGTTACCCATGCGCCCCTTGTCCTTGTTGGTTGCGTACTTGGGTTTCTTGCGTGGCTCGGGACGATAGTTTTTCTCGACAAATGCCGCAATCCAGTCGACCAGTTCCACCGGCAATGGTACGCCATCAACATTTTCACCGCTGTCCAGCCAGCGCGAACCTTCGTGATAGCCCACTGTCAGCATCTGCGGTTCCGCCGCAATTTTGCCCATAGACTCACCCGTGCGCCAGAGCACAAACACCTTGGGTTCCGTTGAAGTGATGTTCATCCAATAACCTTCTGCCTCGTCACGATGCAACTGGATGGCCAGTCCCGAAAACAGAATCTGGGTGATTTTCGGCGTATCGACCACCACTCGCGGCTGCGCATCCGGCGTCAGGTCAGGCATCACCGCCTTGGCTTCCCATTTTTCGGTGGCCCAGCGGCTTTCCAGGGACCTCCGCTCCATGACAACAGCGGCCGCCCAGTGCTGAACTTCCTTTTTATCTGTGGTCACATCCATATCGGGCATTCTGCGCCAGCAGCACGGTCAATTCAACCGGGATGCATGCGTAAATACTTGATTTACAAGTATTGGCTTCCTTGCACCGGTGGATTCACCTTTGCCATAATCAGCTTCTAACCCGAGCAGCGCCATGACACTCATTCCAACCGCACCGCCAACCGCCGCAACCCTCGACCGCCTCCAGCGGCCGTTACGCGACCTGCGCATATCGATCACCGACCGCTGCAATTTCCGTTGCGTGTATTGCATGCCCAAGGAGACCTTCGGCAGCGATTACCAGTTCCTCGAACGCTCCGCGCTGCTGAGCTTCGAGGAAATCGCCCGGCTGGCGCGGATCTTCACCCAGCACGGCATCGAAAAAATCCGCCTCACCGGCGGCGAGCCGCTGGTGAGGCGCCATGTCGAACAATTGGTTGAGTTGCTGTCCGGCATACCCGGGCTCGACCTGACACTCACCACCAACGGCTCCTTGCTCACCAAAAAAGCCGAAGCACTGCGCAAGGCAGGCCTCAAACGCATCACCGTCAGCCTGGATTCACTGGACGACGCCGTATTCAAGGCCATGAACGATGTCGACTTCCCGGTCAGCAAGGTCATCGACGGCATCGACGCCGCTGCCGCCGCCGGCCTGCTGCCGATCAAGATCAATATGGTGGTCAAACGCGGCCTCAACGAAGACAGCATCGTGCCCATGGCGCGTTTCTTCAAAGAGCGCGGCCACATCCTGCGCTTCATCGAATACATGGATGTAGGCGCCACCAACGGCTGGCGCATGGATGACGTGGTCAGCGCGCGCGAGATCGTGGACATGATCAGCAAGGAAATGCCACTGGAACCCGCCGATCCCAACTACACCGGCGAAGTCGCCAACCGCTGGCGCTACAAGGACGGTTCGGGCGAGATCGGCGTCATCGCCTCGGTCACCCAGGCCTTCTGCCGCGATTGCACCCGCGCCCGCGTCTCCACCGAAGGCCAGCTCTACACCTGTTTGTTCGCCACCTCAGGCCACGACCTGCGCGCGCTGCTGCGCGGCAACGCCAGCGATGAAGCCATCCATGCCGCCATCGGCAAGGTGTGGACGAACCGCACAGACCGCTATTCCGAAATCCGCGGCGCACAGACGGCACCGCTGAAAAAAATAGAAATGTCGTACATCGGCGGCTAGTTGAAGTCTATTCAAACCATTCTTGGCTTCGCTCTGGCCGTGTTAAGCGCAGACGTGCTCGCCCAATACACATTAGTTAATATTTATAACAATACTAATGCGGATATCTGCGTTGCAAAAAATTCACCAAATGACTGCCAAATAATTATCCCCAAACGCTCTGACCGCTTATCTATTCGCAGCACCCAGTGGATTAATTTTGGCATGGAAGCCTACAGATACAACATCCCTAGAATTTGGCTAAAGCCCGATTTAAGGCTGCAGATCGAGTCCAATGGAAAGCTATATCTTGTGCCTGCCGAGACCCCCTTACCTGCTGCAGAACTACCAAAACAACCTGTCGGCTTCCCGTTAGCGCCCACTCGAAAAGTGCATCTGAAATAACTTCATCAGCTTGTAGCCCTATATGTCAAAACCCGAAATCACCCACGCCACCCGCCCGCTGACCGTCGAAGTCGATGCGATCAACGAGCATGGCGAGAGCATGGCTACGCCGATCGCCGGCGAACATCCGCTGACCATCTACATCGACAAGCGCGAAATCGTCACCCTGATGACGCTGGGCCAGAACCCCGAAGCACTGGTGCTGGGTTATCTGCGCAACCAGCGGCTGGTGAAATCCATCAACGACATCGCCGCCGTGCAGGTCGACTGGGAAACCGATTCCGCCGCCGTCACCACGCGCAAGGGCATCCGCGGCCTGACCAAAAAAATGAGCAAGCGCACCGTCACCACCGGCTGTGGCCAGGGCACGGTGTTCGGCGACCTGATGGAAGAAATCGACAGCATCGAATTGCGCAGCGATGTGCGACTGAGTGAAACCGGCCTGCACGCCCTGCTCGACGCCGTGCGCCGCCATGAAACCATCTACAAAAGTGCTGGCGCGGTACACGGCTGCGCGCTCGCTGCAGTGAATGGCGACAGCGCCGAGATCCTGCACTTCGTCGAAGACGTCGGCCGCCACAACGCCGTGGACGCCATCGCCGGCCTGATGTGGCTGGAAGACCTCGACGGTTCAGACAAGGTGTTCTACACCACAGGACGGCTCACTTCGGAAATGGTGATCAAGGCCGCGCAGATGCGCATCCCCTTCCTCGTTTCGCGCTCGGGCCTGACGCAGATGGGCCACGACGTCGCACAGCGCACCGGCATCACCATGCTCGGCCGCGCGGTCAACAAACACTACCTGCTTTTCACCGGGCGCGAACGATTCGTCAAACCGATCACCAGCACGATGGTCGCATGACCATCACGGGGATCAACGACAAGATCACCGGTATATTGTTAGCCGGCGGCCAGGGCCGGCGCATGGGCGGCGTCGACAAGGGCCTGCAATTGCTGCGCGATAAGCCGATGGCGCAGTGGGTGATCGAACGTTTTGCACCGCAGGTCGATGAACTGCTGATCAATGCCAACCAGAATATTGAACAATATCAACAACTTGGATACAGGGTCATTCCCGATGCCATCGGTGGCTTTGCCGGCCCGCTGGCCGGCCTGCATCGCGGCCTGAGTAAGGCCGCCCACCCGCTGGTGGTTACCGCGCCCTGCGATTCACCCTTCCTGCCGCTGGATTTGGTGGCGCAACTGAAGGCTGCGCTGGACATAAATAATGCCGATCTCGCCGTCGCCAAGACCGGCGACCAGCCGCATCCGGTATTCAGTCTGTGTCGTCAATCAGTGCTGCCCAGCCTGAGCGCATTTCTCGAATCCGGCGGGCGCAAGATT
>Ga0209702_10000707_pt1 | contig 69649 bp, 59 predicted proteins | sample FRY01_FD_187210 | JGI IMG/M metagenome (GOLD analysis project Ga0209702, IMG submission 187210) | Freshwater microbial communities from Lake Fryxell liftoff mats and glacier meltwater in Antarctica - FRY-01 (SPAdes) (version 2) | ecosystem: Environmental > Aquatic > Freshwater > Ice > Glacier... | reverse complement strand
ACGACGAGCACTGCCACTGGGGCATTGGGCTCCTGACCCCGGCAGTCGTCCACGCCGGAGAAGCCACGTCGGCTCTTCTGGCACGGGCCAAGGTGCTGGCCGCGGCACATGCCCAGCACCCCGAAAGGTTCGTTCGAGGCGCTCCACGGCCGCTGGAGCCGGCAGCAGAGGTCTGGATCAACCCGCCGGAAAACCGCCCACAAGTCCGCACACTCGAGCTACCTTGCTACAGTAAATTCGTTCAGCAGGTGTCTCAAAGCCATTGACACGTTCCGCTACGGGCTTTTCAGGAAGGAAGCGACGGGGCCACCGGGTGGCGCACGCGGTACGGTGGGCAGAACGAGTGACGCACACAGGCCACGCCCACCACGCTGAGCGCTGTTGAGGATCGCCGCAGTCGATGCTTGCGCGGTGGCGGGATGAGATCGGCGAGCCGGTCCAAGGAACTCGAAAGGCGAGAGGTCCACGACGCCGTTCTCGCTCGGCCTGGATGACTTCCGCTTCCGGCCTGGGCCGACCCACTTGCCGCGCTTGTGCCGCGGCAGCGAGTAGCGAACGCGGCTGATCCGGCCAACCTCAATTGCGGATGACGCTTGAGTCGCTTGAGCGTGTGAAGGCCGGTCGGGCACAGGATCGCACGAGGTGTTCGAGGCTCCGGAAGTAGCTCGGCACATCGCGATCGACAATTGCGCTGCGGACGCGCTGTTGTAAGTTGGGCGAGGTCGGCGGATGACACGGGCCGCGCCGGCGAAAACTCGACACCCTGAGCAGTCGGCAAAAAGACCGCGTCGGTGACTCGAGGCATGGATGTGGGCTTGACGGTTGAGGGCCGAGCCGAAGCGGTGGAGGAAGGAGACGGCGCTGATGCGCGGACGCTTGAGTGTTCTCGCTGGTGTCCCGGCTGGTGTGTTGGTCCCGAGCGGCAGCGACGCTTCCCGAAGCAACCGTTCGACCTCGGCGAGGAAGATCTTCGTGAGGGCCGAGATCACGACGGGTCGGTTCTCGAGAAAGCACCTCAGCCGCTTCGGTATGGAAATCACCCACTGCCGCACGGGCACTGTCAGTTCGTCGAGAAACTGACCGATGGAGTTGGACTGTATCTCAATCCCCCCGAACATGCTCTCGTGTTCTGCGCGGATGAAAAAAGCCGGATTCAGACGCTCGACCGCACCCAGAAGAGCCTGCCAATCTATCCTGGTCGCTGCGGCACGATGACGCACGACTCCAAACGCCATGGAACGACAACGCTGTTTCGCGGCGATTGAAATGGCCGAGGGGCGATTGATCGCATCCTGCATGCCCAAGCACAGGCACCAAGAGGGGATCAATTTCTGCGGCTTATCGACAGGCAGACTGCGCAGGACCTCGACATCCACATGATTATTGACAACTACGCGACCCACAAACACCCAAAGGTGAAGGCATGGCTGGCACGACATAGTCGCTTTCACATGCACTTCACACCAACGAGTAGCTCGTAGCTGAATCTCATCAAACGCTGGTTCAGGGAAATCACGGGAAAACGAATTCGGCGTGGTACCTTTCGCAGCGTCAAGCAACTCGTTGACGCGATCATGGCGTTCATCAAGGATCACAATAGCAATCCAAAGTCCTTTGTGTGGACCGCCTAAGTAGAAGACATCCTCAAAAAAGTGCGCCGTGCGAGAGCCTCACTCGATAAAACCCCTATAGCCTGAAGCACTACTCTAGCCACATTGGAGGCGGTCGGCAGTTCGCTTGCCGCCAAAGGACGCCCGGTCCTTTGAACAGAGGCCTGTCGAGCGAGTAGACTTTCAGATGACTTGATCGGAGTCAGTCAGTTCGAGACTCGATCCGAGTCAGTTATGATCGTCCCAGTCACCCGTTTCAATCCGATAAACATAAACAGAACGATACCAAACCACGTGAGCATTGCTGACAAACCCTCGAGTGTGACGGCCAGAGAAACCGCAAGCCCGGCCGACCGCCTCCTCGGCACCGCTTTAGAGCGGGCGACAGCGGCCGCTCGTGTGGCTGAAGAGATGCGTGGCACCAATGTGCATCTGCTGGACCTCCGCGGCCTGACGCAGCTCTTTGATTATTTTGTAATCGTCACTGGCACCAGTCGCCGGCAACTCCACGCCATAGCCGATGAAATTGCAAAGGTGCTCAAGAAAGACATGCACGATGTACGACGGGGAATCGAGGGCTACGAGGACGGTCGCTGGATCGTGCTCGACTACGGCGATGTGGTCGTGCATCTCTTCGATAAGGATTCGCGTGACTACTGGGATCTGGAGCAACTCTGGAGCGATGCGAGAATGGTGGCCCTGCCCGCCGTTGAGGCTGCCGAGTGATGAGCGATCAGCAGTCCGATGAAGGCCCCCAGATTCTGGAGCGGCACAAGGGCCAGCCGGTCAATTTTCGCAGCCAAGCGAGGCAGTTCTTTGCCGCCGCCTTAGAGCGGCTTTCGGCCGACGGCGTGGTGGCGATAAGCCCCGAGGAAATCCCCGGACTTGTGGAGCAGGTTCGCGAGACGGCCGATGCAAAGTTTGGCGACTATTCCGGCACCATGGCGATGGCGCTGGCAAAGCGAGCGGGCCAAAAGCCTCGTGATGTTGCCGCCGAGATCATCAGCAGATTCGATGGAGTGCCCGGCTTTAGCGAGCTGTTTGAAAAACCGACCGAGCCAGTCGGGCCTGGGTTTATCAATCTCCGCGTTCGCAGCGAGGCACTCGCCCACGCGATGGTGCTGGCGCTTGCTGATCCGCGAATGGGCGTTGCTCACGTCGACACGCCGCAGACGATCGTCATCGATTACAGTTCACCCAATGTTGCCAAGCCGATGCATGTCGGCCACATTCGTTCGACGGTGATCGGCGACGCGTTGGCAAAGATTCTGGCTTTTCGCGGCCACGCAATCATCACCGACAATCATCTGGGCGATTGGGGCACGCAGTTTGGCATGATCCTCTGGGGCTTTAAGCACCTCTGCGACAAGGAGCGATTTGCGGCCGATCCGACGGCTGAGTTGGGCCGCCTTTATCGCCTCGTGCGGAAATTGGCCGACGCAAAGCCCGAGGAACTTGCCGAAGATCCTCAGGCAGCGGCTTTGGTGGCCACGTATCCAGCTGTGGCCGCGGCGGTCTTGGCTGAAACGGTCAAGCTGCATGAGGGGGACCCAGAAAATGTGTCGCTCTGGGAGCGATTCATGCCGGCTTGTCGCGCCGAGATCGAACGGATTTACAGCCGCCTAGGCGTGTCGTTTGACCACACGTTGGGCGAGAGCTTTTATCAGCCGCACCTGGCTGCTGTTGTCGACGACTTGGTCGGCAAAGGATTGGCAAAGCAGAGTCGCGGTGCCACGGCCGTCTTTCTGGCAGGGTATGAGGCGCCGCTCTTAATTCGTAAGGCCGACGGTGCTTTCCTCTATGCAACGACCGACTTAGCCACGATTCAATGGCGGATTGAACACTGGCAACCCGACCAGATTCTCTATGTGGTCGATCATCGGCAGAGCCAGCACTTTGAGCAACTCTTTGCCACGGCCAAGCTTTGGGGCTGCGGCAACCCCGAACGAACGGAGCGGTTGAAGCTTGTGCACATCGCCTTTGGCACCGTGCTGGGCGAAGACGGTAGGCCGTTTAAAACACGGGCCGGCGATACCGTCGGTCTGGAATCGCTGCTTGATGAGGGAGTTGAACGGGCGGCCCAGATCGTCGCCAGCGGCGAAGGGGATCGCAGTGCCGGGGGCTGGAGCGAGACCGATCGGCGGCAGATTGCTGAAACCGTTGGGATTGGTGCGATCAAGTACGCCGATCTCTCGCAAAACCGCACGACCGACTCCACGTTCAGCTTCGACAAGATGCTGCAGCTCACCGGCAACACAGCGGCCTACATGCAGTATGCGGTGGCTCGCGTAGAAGGGATTTTTGCGCGCGCAGGCATCGACCGCGAGGCCGTGCGGCGGGAAACAACGGCAGTGCACCTCAGCGATCCCCGCGAACGGGCTCTGGCAATGGAGTTGGTGCGTTTTGGCGAGACTTTGGAAGACGTCGAAGCGGACTACCGGCCCAATCTGCTGACGGCCGCGATGTACGATCTAGCGGGTTCGTATTCGACATTTTACGATGCGCTGCCCGTTCTCAAGGCCGAGGGCCAGATGCGGGCCACTCGCCTTGCCTTGTGCGATCTGACAGGCCGCATCCTCCGCAAAGGCCTTGAACTCCTCGGCATCGGCACCGTCAAAAAAATGTAACGACTCGGAGCGAAGCAAGAGATGGCGCATCGGCTGGAGAATATTCGTAATATCGGCATCGTCGCCCACATTGATGCCGGCAAGACGACGCTCACTGAGCGGATGCTCTTTTTCACAAAAACAAGCCACCGTCTCGGCGAGGTCGATCGCGGCACGACCGTCACCGACTTCGATCCTGAGGAGCAGGAGCGGGGCATCACAATCTACTCAGCTGCGGTGACTTTTCGTTGGCAAGATGTGACCGTCAACTTGATCGACACGCCCGGTCACGTCGATTTTACAGCCGAGGTCGAGCGCAGCCTACGGGTTCTCGACGGGGCGGTCGTCGTCTTTTCAGCCCGCGAAGGCGTTGAAGCACAGAGTGAAGCCGTCTGGCGTCAGGCGGATAAATATGGCGTGCCAAGAATTGCACTGATCAACAAACTCGACCGCGAAGGGGCCGACTTTTTCGGCACCGTCAACCAGATCAAAAATCGCTTGGCCGCTCGGCCGCTGGTGCTCCATTTGCCCGTGGGCCTCGGCCCACCGCACATCAAAAATCCGTTTCGCGGGCTCATCGATCTGGTGGAGATGCAATTGCTGACATTTCCACCAAAGGAAGAGGCCCTTGCCGGTGGGGCCGCTCTGGCCGCTGTGACAAAATCTGCGATCCCGGAAGAGATGGCTGATGTTGTCGCGGAATATCGCGAGCATCTGATTTCGACGCTCTTTGATTTCTCCGATGAAGTCGCCGAACTGGCGCTTGCCGAGGCGACCATTCCGGTTGATTTGATGCGAAAGGTGATCCGGCAGGCGACCATTGCCCGCCAGATTGTGCCAGTGTTTGCCGGCTCGGCGCTCGATTGCATCGGGATGCAACCGTTGCTCGACGCTGTGGCCGCGTATCTGCCGAGCCCTGCTGATGTGCCACCGGTGGAAGGCCTCGATCCTTCCAAAAAAGTGCCGACGCACGTTGCGCGAAAGCCCGATCCAAAGGCTCCCTTCTGCGGACTGGTCTTCAAGATCGTGGCCGACAAACATGGCGATCTCTATTATGTGCGGGTCTATTCGGGGACGCTGAAAGCGGGCAGTCGGGCCTGGAATCCGGCCAGGCAAAAAAAGGAAAACATCGCGCAGCTCTGGCACTTGCAAGCCGACCGCCGTGAGCAGGTCGAGTCGTGCGAGGCAGGCGACATTGTTGGCGTGATCGGGCCGAGGGCGAGCAAGACAGGCGATACTCTTTGCGATGTTACGGAGCCGATTCTGCTGGAGACAATTCAATTTCCAGAGACAGTGATTTCGATGGCGATTGAGCCAGAAACAAGCCTCGAGCGGAAGAAACTTTCCGAGGCGCTGGAGATGATGAAGCGACAGGATCCGACCTTTCGCGCCAGCGAAAGCGAAGATACGGGGCAGACGCTGATTTCCGGCATGGGAGAGCTTCATCTGGAAGTGATTCGCCACCGGCTCGACCGCGAGTTCAACCTGCATTGTCGCGTTCACAAGCCGCGCGTGAGTTATAAAGAAACGCTGGCAAAATCCGTGCAGGCAACGGGCCATGCCAACCGACAGGTGGCCGGACAAATGCTCGTTGCCACGGTCAATATCCGCGCTGAGTTGATTGCTGATCAGGTTGGCGTGCAGGTGGAGCAGGGCTGGTTTTCCGAGCATGAGGGGGTGGCTGCGATTGCCGAGACAATGACGACTGCCGTGAGAGAATCGGCCGAGCGAGGTGGCTTGAAGAGCTGTCCTTTGTGGGCCGTGCGGATTGTTGTGCTCGAGAGTCCGCTACCAGAGCCCCCGCCGTCGGACATAGCGATTCGGATTGCCGCCGCCGATGCGATCGAAAAAATGCTTATTGCCGCCGGCACGGTGCTCTTAGAGCCGGTGATGAAGGTGGAAGTGACCGTGCCGGAAGAGTATCTAGGCGATGTGATCAACGACCTTCAGCAGCGGAGGGCAATCATCACCAACACATCGTTGCGAGGAAGCATCACCGTCCTTGATGCAGAGGCCCCTTTGAGCAGCATGTTTGGCTATTCGGCGGCCGTCCGCAGCGTCAGCCAAGGTCGAGCGAGTTTTACGATGGCTCCGCTGAAATACGGCCCCGCGTCGGCAGAGACAGTCGAAGCGTTTGTTTGAATAGTAGGCTCCTCCGCAGAATCCGTGGGTTCAAAAAGGCCGCGAGACCAGTTCGCGGATCGCCTTGAGTCACCGTCCATGCCTGTTTGATAGCTCCGCCCCTCAGCAAACTTGGGGTGGGTGCATTCTTGTGGCGGCATTTTTTAACAGCCTGGAAGCACCCCATCGCTTTCCTTCCGGAAAAGCCCGTAGCGCCAGCGAGGGAGAGTTGACGGGCCGCATGATTGAAAGCCACCGCTGCCAACTGGCGTTCAAAAACAGCCATACTTTAGCCATGGTTTTGAATCCCTCGCCCCATCGCTGGCGCTCCGGGCTTCCTATGAGGTAGGGAGACGCAGCGTCGTTCGCGCCCACCTCCTTTGTGAGGAATTCCAGCGATTCGGGCAATACGAGAGTCCGACGTGGGCCGGGAAGTTCCTCGACTTGTGGTGCTGAGGAGGCAAATATCAGCTCGACAAGGCAGAAATACAATTTCTATCGCTCCTAAGGGTCGAAGGAGCGTCCCGTCGTGTTGTGGGATGATGCAAGGTAAGGGACCGTGCGGCGGGGGATATTTTTTTCGAGCAGGCCGCACTCACTTCGCGACCATTTCTATGCGTGGAATGCGGCAGAAATGCAGCCTGTTGACACAGGTCGCTGCGGTTCTTAGAGTTGCCGCTTCATCCGTAGCCATACCCGATGCGTTTGAACACCGTCGGAAGAAGTCGCGGAAAAGATCCTTTTCGGAGGCTCTTTTCGGTCCCTCAAGGTTTTCTTGGGTTCGGTGCCTGATTGTGGCGCAGAACAAGTCAACCCGCGAACCAATGGATACCGAATAGTTCAACGCCCTTTGTTTTGTTGATGGAGTTTTGCCGTGGCTGGTCCAACACAAGAAATTATCCGAATTCGCATGGAGGCCTACGACCACGCCGTACTCGATCAGAGTGCAGCAGAAATTGTCGACACGGCCAAACGCACCAACTCTGAAGTTCATGGGCCAATCCCGCTGCCCACACGCATCGAGCGATACACGGTTCTCTCGAGTCCGCACGTCGATAAAAAAGCCCGCCAGCAATACGAAATCCGCACTCACAAGCGTGTCATTGACATTGTTCAGGCAACGGCCAAGACGATCGAGGCGCTCAATAAATTGACCCTGCCCGCCGGAGTCGACATCAAAATCAAGGCTTCTTCGCGGTAGTTCGGTAAAGAAACAGCGTTTATTTCACCCGTTATTTTAGTGTTCAGTTTTATTGTTAGGAGCGCACAAAAAAGCATGCTTGGACGGCGTTGTGGGTAAGGCTTGGGCGGTTTTCGCCTTGGTGCTCCCGCAGCCAAACGGCTTCGAGCGTGATTGTAAGACTTATTCTGTGTGACTGTATCGATGCAGTCAGCCCATGCAGAGTTTTCTTCCAGAGCGATGAATATGGCGTTACAAAAAGTTACTGGCCGCGAGCTTCCGGGTCGCAAAGGCTTGCTCGGCCGCAAGGTTGGAATGACTCAGGTTTTTGATGCCGATGGCACTGCTATTCCAGTCACGGTGATCGAAGCTGGTCCCTGTCCTGTCACGATGGTGCGGACGGTCGATCGCGACGGCTACTCGGCCGTACAGATTGGTTTCCGCGACAAGCCCCGTCGGCTGGCAAGTCGCTCAGTGCGTGGCCAAGTTGCTAAACTCGACAGCAAGCGAAGCAAGCGTCTGTCGGAAGGGGGCGTCACGCTCCTTGTCAAGCCCGATTGTGAGCCGCAGCGTTTTGTCAGTGAGTTGCGAGGCATTTTTGATGGGGCCACCGTTGGGCAGGTGCTGACTGTCGACATTTTCGAGGGCGTGAAGACAGTCGATGTCACTGGCACGAGCAAAGGCCGCGGCACCGCCGGCGTGATGAAGCGTCATGGCTTTCACGGTCAGCGAGCTTCCCACGGCGTCAAGAAGGTGCACCGTCATCAAGGCGGAACCGGCATGAATACATCGCCAGGGCGAGTTTTCAAGGGCAAGCGCATGGCTGGTCGATTTGGCAACGAGCAATCGACCATGCGAAATCTCAAGCTGGTGCGCATCGATCGGGAGCACAATCTCTTGCTGGTGCGGGGTGCGATTGCCGGCCCCAACGGCAGCTATGTAACAGTGCGACAAACAAACATGGTACGCAGAACTGGCATCGCGCCAGCCACTGCGGCAAAGAAGAAGGCGGGTGCCAAGTGAATCTTGCCGTCTATGACATCTCGGGTAAGCAGGTTGGTTCCTACGACATTGATCCGGCTGAATTGGCGCCCACGATCAGCAAGCAGTTGCTGCACGACGCTGTCGTGATGTATCAGGCTAATCTGCGGCAGGGTACGATGCGCACCAAGACTCGCGGCGAGGTGGCTGGTTCAACGAAAAAGCTCTACAAGCAAAAGGGTACGGGCAATGCTCGTGCCGGCGGTCGTCGCAGCGGTACTCGTCGTGGCGGCGGTCACATCTTTGCCAAGAAGCCTCGTGATTTTGGCTGGAGGATGCCTAAGAAGGCATTGCGGACAGCGACTCGTATGGCGCTGGCTGCCCGTCTTGCTGACGACGAAATCAGGCTCGTCGATCAGTTGCCGTTTACCGCTCCCAGAACCTCAGTGATGGTCAAGTTGCTCAGTGCTCTGGGGCTTGATGAGCACACGGTTCTGGTTACGCCAGAGAAGCACGACGACAATCTGTGGAAGAGTGCCCGTAATATTGCCGGCGTGTCTGTGTCGCCGGTCGGGGAGTTGAATGCCTACTCGATTTTACGGCCCCGCAAGATTCTGATGACAACTGCCGCCATCGATGCTTTTCGGGCCACTGTTTCCTCGCGGGCCAAACCAGTGGCGGTTGATGGAAAGCCGGCGGCGGCTTTGACGACGAGGCCACGTGGAAAAAAGGCCCCTGTAAAAGCTCCGGCATCAAAATTGAAACGCACGAAGTCGGTCGCCGGTGCGGGTGGCAAAACGACCGAAGGAAAGAAGTAAGCAATGGCTGTTCCAGTCCCACCAGCACCGCATTTCTCCCCACGGCTGACGCCCCACCAGGTGATCATTCGGCCGATGGTAACCGAAAAGGGAATGCACCGCGCCAATCGTCACAATGCCTATACATTTGAAGTGGTTACGGCGGCCAACAAGACCGATATTCGCCGCGCTATCGAAGAGCTTTTTAACGTTGAGGTTGAAAAGGTCGCCGTCCAGAATCGCGCGGGCAAGATGCGGCGTAGCCGAACGCGTCGCACGAGCACAAAGGCTTGGAAAAAAGCGATCGTAACGCTCAAACCAGATTTTAAGATCAACCTGTTCTAAAGACCGAAAAGAAAAGACTGCCATGGGCATTCGAACCTACAACCCAACGAGTCCTGGGCGCCGCAACGCGAGCGTCTGTGATTTTAAAGAATTGACACCCGGCGCTTCTGCACCGAAGCAACTGCGTGTTCGCAAGGCGAAGACGGGCGGCCGCAACAATCAGGGCGTGATTACCTCGCGTCATCGCGGCGGTGGTCATAAACAGCACTACCGATTGATCGATTTTCGTCGCAACAAAGATGGTGTGGCTGGGTTGATCGATTCGATTCAGTACGATCCCAATCGCACCTGCCGCGTGGCCTTGGTGCATTACGCCGACGGTGAGAAGCGTTTCATACTTGCCCCCGAGGGCCTCAAGGCTGGGGCGACTGTGCACAGTGGTGAAACAGCCATTCCGGAAGTTGGCAACTGCCTGCCAATGTCGGCGATCCCGCTGGGCATGCAGATTCACAACATTGAATTGCAGGCCGGGCGCGGCGGTCGGCTGTGTCGCTCTGCTGGCTCCTCGGCTGTGCTTGTGGCTCGCGAAGCGCAGTGGGCGCAGATCACGCTCCCGTCGGGTGAAATTCGCCGAGTGCCGGCCGCCTGTCGGGCTACGATCGGTGCCATCGGTAATTCCGAGCACATGAATGTCGTGATCGGCAAGGCCGGTCGCAATCGCTGGATGGGCATCCGTCCCACCGTCCGCGGTACGGCCATGAATCCAATCGATCATCCGCACGGTGGTGGCGAAGGCCGAACCAAGGGCGGACGTCATCCGGTCAGTCCAACGGGAAAGAGCGCCAAGGGCGGCGGCACCCGCAAGCCCGGCAAGGCATCGAGCACTGCTATCATTCGTCGTCGCAAGAGCCGTCGTTACGGCCAATTGAAAATCAAGTAACCAGAGAGAACCAGAGAACGGGCCTGCGGGCCTGCAACATTCATGGGACGCAGTTCTAAAAAAGGTCCGTTTATCGATCCTCGCCTGTTTGAAAAGGTGGAGTCTCAGCTTTCTTCAGGCAAGCGAGATCCGATCAAGACATGGGCCCGATCGTGCACGGTTGTGCCAGAGTTTATCGGCTTAACATTCATGGTTCACAACGGCAAGCAGCACCTCAAGGTGTTTATCACAGAAGACATGGTTGGCCATAAGTTGGGTGAATTTTCACCAACGCGGACGTTCCGTGGCCACGGCGGCAAGGTGAAAGAATCTTCAGCACCATCACCGTCAAAAACCTAAGCGATACAACAAAGCAAAACGAAGCAGAGCCAACACATTTAGTAGCGAGAAATTGTCAATGCCCTATACAGCCACTCACAAATACGCCCGGATTGGTGCTCGCAAAGTACGAGCGCTGGCAAATCTCGTGCGCGGCAAGTTTGCCGATGAGGCGCTTGACATTTTGAAGTTTCAGCCGCACCGTGGAGCGAGGATGCTGGAAAAAGTCATTCAGAGTGCTTTGGGCAATGCCGAGCACCAGCAAGCATCGAATGTCGATGACCTCATTGTTGTGGATGCTCGGATCGATGAAGGCCCGATGTTTAAGCGGATTCGTCCGAGAGCCAGGGGTATGGCGTTTGGAATCAAGCGACGCATGTCGCACATCAAAGTCGCGCTCGATGCGGTCAGTACGATCGAATAACCAACAGCTATCTCACAGGGCAGTCTAACAAGGCAGTTTGTCATATGGGCCAAAAAGTCAATCCAATCGGATTTCGCACCGGCATCACCGAGCCGTGGAAGAGTCGTTGGTATGCCTCCAAGAAAGAGTTCCGAGATCTCCTTCTGGAGGACTTCAAGGTCCGTAAGTACCTGAAAACAAAATACCGCGGTGCTGCAATCCCAAAGATTGAGATTGAGCGAACTCGCGACGAAGTAAAGGTAATTCTTCATTCGGCTCGCCCCGGTGTGATCATTGGTCGCAAGGGACAGGAGGTCGATCGATTGCAGGGCGAACTCCAAGACCTGCTTGGTCGCCGCGTGAATTTAAAAGTCGAGGAAGTTTCACGACCGGAAATTATGGCCCAACTGATTGCCGAGGACATCGCCGACCAGCTTGTCAAGCGAGCCGCCTTTCGGCGCACGCTCAAGCGGGCCATGGATACGACGATGGACGCTGGCGCCAAGGGCGTAAAAATACAATTGGCTGGTCGTCTCGGTGGTGCGGAAATGTCGCGTTGCGAGAAGACCATCGCTGGGTCGGTGCCGCTGTCGACACTGCGGGCCAAAATCGATTACGGGTTCTGCGAGGCTCCCACGGCGCAGGGCAATATCGGAGTTCAAGTGTGGGTTAACCAAGGCATGTACGAGGAGAATGGTGATGGCGCTGATGCCCAAGAGGGTCAAGCACCGAAAAAGCCAAAGAGGTCGTATAAGAGGTGATGCCTCACGCGGCAATCGCGTTGTCTTCGGTGACTTCGGCCTACAAGCCGAACAACCGGGGTGGCTCGCTGCTGCGACGATCGAGGCTGGGCGCATTGCGGCCCAGCAATACCTCCGCGAGGAGGGTCGGCTTTTCGTGCGCGTGTTTCCTCATAAATCGATTACGTCCATCCCGCTGGAAACCCGTATGGGTAAAGGCAAGGGTGAGCCAGAGTTTTGGGCAGCCGTTATTAAGCCGGGTGCGATTCTCTACGAAATTGGCGGTGTATCTGAAGAGGCAGCGCGTGTCTGTTTGGCGCGATTGGCTCACAAGATGCCGTTGCGTGTCCGGTTTGTAAAGCGAAGGCTGATGTAAAGATCGATATCTTATAATGGCAGTGGCAATCGGTAGGAAAAGTATATGACTCAAGTCAGCGAATTACGCGAGATGGCAGACGAACAGATCCGTCTGGTCTGGAAGGACGCGGCCGAAACTCTGTTTCGACTGCGACTGCAGGCCCAGACGGAAAAAATTGCCTCTCCATCCGATCTGCGCAAGCAGCGTCAGAAGATCGCTCGTTGCCAGACGATTTTGGCCCAGCGGGGTTCGGTTGTAAATCTGACAGGCGTGGCTGAGTTGCCCACAAAAGGGCCTCAGCAAGATCAGTTGCGGGGCGGCATGCATTCCAAAAAGAGGCGGGCCAAAGATCGGGCTGCGATCAGGGCGCCGCTGAAAAAATCCGATGCGAAATCGACAGGCAAGTTCCCGTGGGTCGGCGACAAAAAGAAATCCAAGCCAGCCGACAAACACGCAGCCACTGCGACAGGCAAAAGCAAGCAAATGCCTGCAGCACCCAAAGCGGGAACACTAAAATAAATCAGGTTGCGAGAAGGTCGCGATGAGTCAGTCAACACGCGAAGCAGTCCATTGAAGCCAGTCATGACCACCAGCTCATCACCCCAAACGCATTTTTCAGCCAGGCAGTAGTCCAGCAGATCATCAGGAACTTCGATATGCCCAAGCGAGTAGAAACAGGGACAGTCACCAGTGCTGCGTCGAGCAAGACGCGTCGCGTGGAGATCCCGCGTGTTGTGCGACATGAAAAATACAGCAGGATTCTGCATCGACGCACGGTTTGCCATGTGCACGACGAAGCCGAAACTTCGCAGATTGGTGACATGGTCGAGATCATTGAATGTCGGCCTCGCAGTCGGCTCAAGCGCTGGGAGCTTGTCCGGGTGGTTGCCAAGAGTACGGCCGTGGATGTGGCATCGCTGCGGAGTGGTGCAAGAGCCACGAAACTTCGTGAGACGGCGGTCAAAGCCGAGGACGCCGCTGCGTCAGGGAAGCCGCCGGCAACAAGTCCAAAAAAAGCATAACTGAGACAAAACGGGACAACTAGCAATGATTCAAATGCAAACGCGGCTTGTGGTCGCGGACAACACGGGTGCCAAAGAAGTCATGTGCTTCAAGGTTCTCGGCGGTAGCAAAAAGCGGACTGCTGGCCTGGGCGATATTATCGTCTGCAGTGTCAAGACCGTGATTGCTGGCAGTGAGGTGAAGAAGAAGGCTGTGGTCAAGGCAGTGATCGTGCGCTGCAAGCGACCGACTCGTCGCGATGACGGCAGTTATGTGCAGTTCGACACCAACGCCTGCGTGATTATCGACAACGAAAAAAATCCCAAAGGCACTCGCATCTTCGGTGCGGTGGCCCGCGAACTCCGTGACCGTAATTTCATGAAAATTGTCAGCTTGGCGAATGAGGTAGTGTGATGTTGATCCGTTCAGGCGATTTGGTTGAAGTGCAGACAGGCAACTCGCGTGGCACGCGAGCCAAGGTTGTCGCCGTTCAGACAGAACGCGGCAAAATTGTCGTCGAGGGTGTCAATCGTGTGTACCGACACATGAAGCGCAGCCAAAAAAATCCACAAGGAGGACGGCTCAGCAAAGAGCTTTCGATCAATGCATCGAATGTTCTTCTGGTTTGTGGGTCGTGCAGCAAAGCCACCCGCATCGGCGTGCGGATCACAGCCGAAGGCGGTAGGGTTCGGTTCTGCAAGAAGTGCAATGCGGAGTTGAGCGTGCTGCGGCCACCGAAGAGCGTAAAAGCACTGGTTCAAAAAGAGTTGGTAGGAAAGTGATGTCGAGTTGAGCGAGTGGCGATGCACTCAAAAAGCAAACAATACAAACAAGCTCGTAAACAAATCAGATCGCAAAATAAAGTAAACATTACAAGGTGTGGCGACAGGTGGGTCGCCCAGATGGAAAATCAGTAAGGACCGTTTCGATGGCAAAGAAGGTAAAGACAAAAGAATCCGCTCCCAAAGCCACTGGCTCGGCCAGTGCTGCTGTCGCTCCCGGTGCGGGCGGCCCACCGCGGATGCTGAATCACTATCTCGAGACTGTGCGGCCGACTCTGGGCGCTGCTTTTTCGCGAAGCAATCTCCACTCGCTGCCCAAGTTGGTGAAGATTGTGGTCAACATGGGCGTGGGTGTCGCGGTGACCGAAAAGAAATACCTCGAAGAAGCGATTGGGGCGATGGCCCAGGTAACCGGCCAAAAGCCGATCGCCACACTCTCTAAAATCGCTGTTTCTGGATTCAAGCTCCGGGAAAACCTGCCGATCGGATGCAAGGTGACTTTGCGTGGTCGGCGGATGTACGAATTCATGGACAGGCTTGTTTCAGTGGCCTTGCCGCGAGTTCGCGATTTCCGCGGCCTCTCTAGCACGGCGTTTGACGGTCACGGCAATTACAGCTTGGGCCTCTCGGAACAGATGGTTTTTCCAGAGATCAACCCGGATAAATACACGCGACCGCAAGGGATGAATATCACATTTGTGACAACCGCACGCTCTGACGATGAGGCTCGGCACTTCCTTCGTGCGATGGGACTGCCACTTAAAAAAGACGATGCCCAGAAGGATTGAAATCAATCAGATTGAATGATCGTAAAATACAAATCAATGAAGGTCGATGCCGCAGCGTAGTGGCATCCGTCGATATTTTTGAACACGGCTCCTTTGTGGGGCCGGTATTTGGAAACATGTATGGCAAGTAAGTCAAAGATCGCAGCCGCGAAAAAGCCGCCGAAGTTCTCCACGCGGACAGTGCACCGTTGCATGCTCTGCGGAAGGCCTCGGGCGGTTTACCGCAAGTTCGGCACCTGTCGTATTTGTTTTCGAAAGCTCGCTGACCAAGGTCTTATTCCAGGTGTTCGTAAGGCGAGTTGGTAGTGGATTGGCTGAGGCCAGTACAAAGTTTTGCTCAGGATTTGATTGACCAGCAGGGATGAAGGCGTTTTAACTAAAGGTTCTGTTGACATGATGACCGACCCCATCGCTGACATGCTCACCCGCATTCGCAATGCGGTGCGCATTGAACGCGCTACCGTGGAGTTGCCGAGTTCAAAGGTGAAACGCGGCGTTGCCGAAGTGCTCAAGCGTGAAGGCTTTATCTGGGACTGGAAAGAAGTTGAATCGGAGCCCGTCCGACAACTTCAATTGGAGCTCAAGTACGGCCCCAATGGCGAACGCCTGATTCGGCATATTCGCCGGGTGAGTTCGCCTGGCCGGCGAGTCTACAGTCGCTCGGTGCTCCTGCGGCCAGTTCTGGGTGGCCTTGGCATATCAATTCTTTCCACATCCAGTGGAGTTGTCAGCGATCGTGAAGCCCGACAGCGAAAACTTGGCGGCGAGGTGCTCTGCGAACTCTGGTAAGCGAAGTTGAATCACTGGCTGGTAGGACACTATTTTTCTTCAATTCGGATCATATTCTTCGATTCTGTTCATATTTTCTCTGTCTTCAGGAAAGCAATTCAGACAATGTCTCGCATCGGCAAATCTCCGGTACAAATTCCAAAAGGCGTGAAGGTGGCCATGGAGGCCGGTACGCTCAAGGTTGAAGGACCGCTGGGTAAGCTTCAGCAACAGCCCCACGAGGCTGTTGCTGTTGAGGTTGATCAGGCAGCGGGCCTCGTCAAAGTGACCCGTTCCGACGATAGTCGCATGTCGCGAGCGCTGCACGGCTTGACTCGGGCGCTCATCGCCAACATGGTTGAAGGGGTTTCCAAAGGCTTCGTAAAGAAGCTGGAGATCGTCGGCGTCGGTTATCTTGCGGCACTGCAAAAAACCACATTGCAATTGCGAGTTGGCTTTGCCAATGAACTGCAAGTGCCGATTCCTGCGGGTCTGACGATCACCTGTCCAGATCAGACACACATCGTGATCAATGGCATCGACAAGCAACTCGTCGGCCAATTTGCCGCTGAAGTGCGGTCGCTGCGCAAGCCCGAGCCGTACAAGGGCAAGGGCATTCGGTATGAAAACGAACAGGTTCGCCGTAAGGCCGGCAAGGCTGTTACGAAGTAAAAGAGAGAGTCCGACACAGTTTCACAAACAGTTTTTGAGTCGCTTTAGTTTCCTTACCCCCCTACACCTTTACTGCAGCCATGGACCACTCCAGAACAATTTTAAGACAGCGAATGCGCCGCCGCCACCGCGTTCGCCGAGCCATTCGTGGTACGACCGATCGCCCTCGGCTTTCAGTCTTTCGAACCCACAAGCACATCTACGCCCAGATCATCGACGACTCCACCGGTTCCACGCTAGTTTCGGCAAGCTCCATGGACAAGCAGATTCGTGACGCCGTTGCCTTTGGGGGCAACAAGCAGGCCGCCGAAGCGATCGGTCGGACCGTTGCCGAGCGGGCTCAGGCAGCCGGATTGAAAAAAGTTTGCTTTGATCGAGGTGAGTTTCACTACCATGGCCGAGTGGCCGCTTTAGCCGATGCGGCTCGTGCCGCCGGCCTCGAGTTCTAAGACAATCCTTTTGAGTTCAATGGTTTCCGAGGAGGAACGAAGTGTCAAGCAACAGCAGCAATAAAGAATCCCGCGGCGGAGAGTTTGCCGAAAAAGTCGTCAAGGTGAGACGCTGCGCCACTGTCGTTAAGGGTGGTCGTCGCTTCAGTTTTGCCGGTCTGGTTGTTGTCGGCAATGGCCGAGGCAAAGTGGGTTGTGGCTACGGCAAAGCCAACGAAGTGCCACCGGCGGTTGAAAAAGCGATCAAGGACGGCATGAAAAACTTGATTGAAGTGCCGATTGGATCGGGCACGATTCCGCACCGGGTTGAAGGCACAAGCGGCACCTCGAAAGTGATCCTGCTGCCGGCGAGTCCAGGAACGGGCATCATTGCCGGTGCCGCCGTGCGTGCTGTTTGCGAATCGGCCGGCATCCGCGACGTGTTGACCAAGGCGCACGGTTCAACCAATCCAGTCAATCTCGTCAAGGCAGCGCTCAACGGTCTCAAGCAATTGCGAACCCGCGCTGATGTAGAGCGATTACGGGGAGTCACGCTCTCCTAGCCGTTTAGAAAAAAGTAGAGCGATGCAATCCGTTTAGACAAAAGATTTTTTACAGACTAAGAATTATTTCGGAACCCTACAATGCAGATCAGCGACGTTCATCGTGGCATCCACAAAAACCGTAAACGCATGCGGATCGGACGCGGCCCAGGATCAGGCAAGGGCAAAACCTCTGGTCGTGGTCACAAGGGGCAAGGGCAGCTTGCCGGTTGGAGTGCGCCTTCGATCTTTGAAGGTGCGCGGATGCCGCTCATTCGACAGATTCCCAAGCGAGGCTTTCACAACCGTCACGGCAGGATTATCAAAGGAATTAATATCGCGCAGCTCGAAGAGGGCTTTGCCAGCGGCAGCGAGGTAACGCCCGAGAGTCTCCGAGAGGTTGGCTTGGCGAAGGGTATCTGGGATGAGATAAAGATTCTGGGCGATGGGACCCTTGCCAAGAAACTCCTGGTTTCGGCGCACCGATTCAGCGCCCAAGCCAAGGAAAAAATCCTCGCAGCCGGGGGAACGGTGACAGAAGTCCCAGGTCCTGCTCCGATTCAGCGGAATACAAAAAAGGCATCGCGGAAAAAGCCTGCCGCAGGTTAGTGTATGGCTCCGGTGCCTTTTTCGGCGAGCAAAGGAGTTGTCAGCGTGTTTGAAAAACTGCGAATCATTTTTACGATCCCTGAGCTGCGACAGAAGATTCTGTTGACGCTCGGGTTGTTGGCGATTTACCGCGTGGGCTGGCAAGTGCCGCTGCCAATCGTCGATCCAAAGGCGATGATGGCCTTTGCTGAGGAAGCGGGCGGGATCAGCGACCTCTTGAAGACGGTGGCTGTTTTCTCAGCCAGTCAACTATCGCAGGCCACGATCTTTGGGCTAGGGATCATGCCCTACATCTCCGCTTCAATCATTTTTCAACTGCTCGCCACAGTCTGGGCGCCGTTGGAGCGGTTGCAAAAAGAGGGTGAGGCTGGCCGCAAAAAAATCAATGAGTACACACGTTATGCCACCGTCGTCATCTGCTTTGTGCAGAGTTGGGCCTATGTGGCCTTTTTGTCGTCAACGCGAGTTGGAGATATGCCGCTCATTCAACCCAGTTTTTTAGTCGATGGCAGCTTGCCGCTTGTCTGGCAGCTCGTAGCCGTGATGACAATGACCGCCGGCACGATTTTTTTAATGTGGTTGGGTGAGCAGATTGATGAATTTGGCATTGGCAACGGCATCAGCTTGTTGATCATGGCAGGCATTCTCGCCGCGATGCCCAGTGCCTTGGTGGAACTCACCAGCGACACCAACTGGGAGCTCGGAGGAGGTGGCGGCAAGATGGGCATCGAGACGCTCCTTGTGCTTGCGGCACTCTTTGTCGGCGTGGTTGCGGGCGTTGTTTTTATGACCCAAGGGCAGCGACGCATTCCCACGCAAAGTGCCAAGCATGTGCGTGGCCGGCGAGTCTATGGAGGTACCCGACAGTATCTACCGCTACGAGTCAATCAGGCGGGCGTGATGCCGATCATTTTTGCCAGTTCGCTTCTTCTCTTTCCGCAGATGCTCTTTCAGTATCTGCACAGTGCCTATCCAGGCAGCGCGGTTCTAGGCTCGTTGCACGATTCGTTCACGCGCGGGCAGTCGTATCTGTACAACGTTTTCTATGTTGTTCTGATCTATTTTTTCTGCTATTTCTGGACGGCGATCACATTCAATCCCAAAGAGATGGCCGACAACCTCAAGAATTTTGGCGCATTCATTCCGGGCTACAGGCCTGGCAAACGCACGGCCGATTTCCTGGAGCGTGTGATGGAGCGAATCACCTATGTCGGGGCCGCCTTCTTAGCCTTGGTGGCAGTCATTCCTACAATTGTGGGAGGAGCCTTGGGCATTCCGGCACAGATTGCTAGTTTCTACGGAGGCACTGGCTTGTTGATTGCCGTCAGCGTGGCCTTTGATCTGGTGCAAAAGATCGATAGCCATCTTGTCATGCGGAATTACACCGGTCTACTGGAAAAATCCTAGTTGGTCTTAGGAAATAGTTTTTTCTCGTTCGATCAAGCCATGCGGACTCGCCATGCGGATCATCCTCATCGGGCCCCCTGGGGCAGGTAAGGGCACGCAGTGCCAACGACTTGTCGAGCATCTACGGATCCCACATCTTTCGACAGGGGAGATGCTGCGAGCGGCCGTTAAAAATAAGACCCCCGAGGGCGTGCTGGCTGAACGCTTTATGCAGGAGGGGCAACTTGTCCCGGACTCAATCATTGTTGGAATGGTGACAAAACGCTTGGAGTCGCCAGATTGTCGAGCGGGCTGCCTGCTGGATGGTTTTCCCCGCACTAGGCCGCAGGCTGAAACGCTTGACGACTTGCTGGAGCGACGGGCCATGAGCGTTGACGGCGTGATTGAATTAGCAGTTCCTCGAGATGAATTGGTGCGGAGGATGCTAGCCCGTCAGCGGGCCGACGATGACCCGGAGATTTTTTCTCGGCGGATCGCCAGCTTTGAAGCTCAGACAACCCCGCTTTTGGATTACTACAGCCGTCAAGGGAAGCTCGCTAGCATCGATGGCTTGGGCTCTGCAGACGCTATTTTTGCACGGGTGAAGCAGGCGGTGAGGAGGTTCAAATGGTCGTCGCAAGGAAATTGACGCCTGCGAAAAAGAGCAGGCCGATTTCCGGAGAGCTTTCCTGCAGAAGGCATCGACTGCGGTATACTTATCGGCCCAAGGTGTCGGCCTTTTGTTCGCCTCTTTCCTGATTTCATTTTTAAGGTGGCTTGCCTGTGGTGAATCTTCGTTCGGCTCGTGAAATTGCTGCCATGCGGCGCGCCGGCCTAGCTGTCTGGGGCGCGCATCAAACCGCGTTTTCAGTTGTGCGTCCGGGCGTGACGACCGCCGAGATTGATCAGGCGGTCGAAGCCTTCTTCATCTCGCAAAGAGCAGTGCCTCTCTTCAAGGGAGTGCCTGGGAAAGTGCCGTTTCCGGCGGCCTGCTGCATCTCTATCAACGATGAAGTTGTGCACGGCATTCCAGGCCCACGAGTCCTGTTGGCTGGCGATGTGGTGAGTGTGGACACAGGTTGCAGCGTCAACGGTTGGTGCGGAGATTCGGCGGTGACCTATCCAGTCGGTGACATTGCCCCAGAGGTGCAGAAATTGCTCGACTGCACATCTGGCGTGCTGGCCATGGCAATCCAATTGATGGCGTCGAAGAGTCGCTGGAGCGATGTGGCGACCGAGATGGCAAAGTATGTGCGAGACTATGGATTTTCTGTGGTGGAAAATTTTGTGGGCCATGGCATTGGCCGAAACATGCATGAAGAGCCGCAGGTGCCCAACTTTTGCACCCCAGCCTTTCGTCGCAATCACGACTTCGAATTGAAACCCGGGCTTGTGATTGCCGTCGAGCCGATGGTGAATATGGGCACAAAAAAGGTTCGCGGAATGCCCGACCACTGGACGCAAACAACAGTCGATGGGCGTCCGAGTGCCCATTTTGAGCACACCGTAGCCATTACTGAAAATGGCCCCGTTGTCTTGACCGCCGCCCCGTCGGCAGAAGAATTGTCCAATAGGCCGGTTTAGAATGCTTGAACTGGCAGATTTTCCCAGCCAGAAGCCCACCCCCTTGTGAATGAGTCTCAGGGCTTCTTATACTCGTCGGTTTCCGCTTGTTCCCCTCCCCTTATTTTGTTGAAGGCGTGGTTGATTCCAACCACGAACTTGAGTATGAAGGTTCGCGCCAGCGTTCGCCGCATCTGTGAAAAGTGCAAGATTGTTCGACGCAGAGGCGTTGTTTTCGTTGTCTGCGCCGATCCTCGCCACAAGCAGCGGCAGGGGTAATGGCGACCACGAAGACCCCTGCGGGTCATTCCTCGCCAGCGAGAGCAACAATCGCCCGTTTGTATTCTGAATCCTGACGATTGACGATCGAAACCACTACCCCCACACAATTTATCCGTCCCGCATTTCACCAGTAGTTACGCCCAACATTCCGCGAGATTTTAGCTATGCCACGACTTCTCGGTGTCGACATTCCGTCAGAAAAAAAGACGGTCTACTCGCTTCAGTATCTCTATGGTGTCGGTCAGCAAGTAGCCAGGGAGCTCTGCCACAAGGCAGGCGTTGACCCAGAGGGGATCGCCCGCAATTTGCACGAGGATGAATTGGCCAGATTTGCTTCCCTCTTAGACAAAGACTATGTCGTCGAAGGGCAGTTGCGTCGCCAAGTTGCTCAGAATGTTTCGCGACTCAAGGACATCGGTAGCTATCGTGGTTTGCGGCACCGTCGCGGCCTGCCTGTCCGGGGCCAGCGCACTCGCACCAACGCTCGCACGCGCAAGGGGCCAAAGAAGACGGTTGCTGGCAAAAAAGGCGTTAAGGATCTTAAGTAAGCAGGCTCGATCAGATACGGAATCCACTAGAAACACAGCTGAATACATTCATGTCAAAAGTTGCAAAAACAAAAAAGAAAAGCGTCACTTCGGCGATTGCCTTTATTACGGCAAGCTTTAATAACACGACCGTCACAATCACTGACGCCAAGGGCGACACGCTGTGCTGGTCGAGCGGCGGCACGTGCGGCTTCAAGGGGAGTCGCAAAGGCACTCCATTCGCCGGGCAGTGCGCTGCCCAGCAGGCCGCAGAGAAGGCGGCAAAGTTTGGCGTCAAAGAACTTGAAGTCCGGGTTCGCGGCCCTGGAAGTGGCCGGGAAAGTGCGATCACCGCTCTGCAGGCAGCTGGCATGAATGTCAAAAGTATTGAAGACATCACGCCCCTGCCGCACAACGGTTGTCGGCCGCCGAAAAAACGACGCGTTTAGTCCAGTTCCTTTTTCACACGATTCTTTTTATCCACCTCCTTGAACTGACGAGCGAAACCAACAATGGGACGTATTACTGGACCGGTTTGTCGCCTCTGCCGTCGCGACGGACTGAAGTTATTCCTGAAGGGCAATCGCTGCGATACGCCAAAGTGTGCCTTTGAACGACGGGCAACGCCTCCGGGCATGGTGCAGAAGCGCCGCAGTAAGCCGACCGAATACGGCATCCACCTCCGTGAAAAGCAGAAGGTCAAGCATTACTACGGCGTGCTGGAGCGTCAGTTTCGCACCTACTTTGCTCGGGCCGAGCGAGGTTCGGGCAATACGGGCGAAATCTTGATGTCGCTGCTGGAGCGACGCCTCGACAATATCGTGCATCGTATGGGCTTTGCGGCATCCCGGTCGGCCGCTCGACAGTTGGTGATGCACGGCCACATGACGATCAATGGTCGTCGGGTTGACGTTCCGAGTTATCAGGTCAAGGCTGGCGATTTGTTGCGAGTGAAGAACCGCGTCAAGAGTTTGCAGTTGGTTCATGCAGCCATGGCAGATTCGCGTCGAGATGTGCCAGATTTTCTTTCCCGCACTGACGAGGGTATTCCCGAGGGTCGCGTCGATCGTCTGCCGTCTGCCGAGGATGTCTCGATTCCAGTGCAGGCCAATCTGATCATTGAGTTGTGTTCCAAATAACGGTCTTTCAAGCATCCGTATCCCAAGTGAATTTGTAAGGAGATTTCTATGCACATCCGCTGGCGTGGCCTCGAATTACCAGGTTCGGTCGTGGCCGATCCCAAGACATTGACCGAAACCTACGGGAAGTTTACGGCAGAACCGTTTGAGCGAGGTTTTGGCACCACGGTGGGCAATAGCCTGCGACGACTGCTGCTCTCGAGCCTTGAGGGCAGTGCTGTCACGCAGATTAAAGTGGGGGGTGCTCTGCACGAATTCACAACGATCAAGGGTGTCCTCGAGGACATCTCCGACATCGTGTTGAATGTAAAGAGCATTGTGGTGAAAAATCACAGCGACTCGACGCGAGTGATCCGCCTCGAAAAGAATACGCGTGGGCCGTTGACCGGCGCTGACATTCAGACGGACGACGCAGTTGAAGTTTTGAATAAGGATCTGGTGATTGTCACACTTACGGACGATGTTCCTTTTGAGCTGGAAATGGTTGTCGAGAATGGCCGCGGGTATGTGCCGGCCAGCGAGCATAGCCAAGAGAATCAAGAAATCGGCATCATTCCAGTTGACGCCGTTTTTAGCCCCGTTACGCGAGTGCGCTACGAGGTGGAGGAAACTCGCGTGGGTCAAAAGACCAACTACGACAGGCTGACGATGGAAATCTGGACCAACGGGACGGTCTCTCCCGAGATGGCTCTCGTTGAAGCTGCCAAGATTTTACGCAAGCACCTCAATCCATTTGTGGGTTACTCGCAACCTGGGCCAAGCGTCAATCTTCCGACGGCAGCCAGTCTGTTTGCTGTTGAGTCTCCGCTGGAAAGTCGACTCAGCATGTTAGTGTCAGACCTCAAGCTTTCGCTGCGAGCCAGTAATTGCCTCGACGGCGCAGGCATCGTTACCCTGCGAGAATTGGTTTCTCGACAGCGGGAAGAATTGCTGGAAGTGCGAAATTTTGGTGAGACAACGATGCAGGAGATTGAGGAAAAGTTGGCCGAGATCAATCTGCAAATCGGCATGGCAATACCCGATACGGCTGAAGTGTGACAAGTCATAACAAGTCATAAGCGGTGGTGAGTGCGGTCCGGGCGTGATTCTTCAGGCGGTAAAAATTATTTTTGGATGAAAGGTCTGTCTTATGCGTCATCGTCGCAAAGGTCGTGTGCTCGGTCGAAGCCCATCCCACCAGAGGGCGCTGCTGCGCAATCTTGCGGCCGCGCTGATGCTCACCGAGAGAACAGTTGAAGTCGATGAGGTTGGTGCGCCCAAGGTGACAGGACGAATCATCACGACCGTTGCCAAGGCCAAGGAAGTGCGGCCGCTGGTGGAGAAGTGCATCACAATCGCTAAGCGAGGGCTTGTGGCGATCGACAATGCCAAGGAGTTTGAGACAAACGCTGCCCGCAATTCTGTGGAATGGAAGCAGTGGCGGGCTGGCGAACAGTGGAAAAAATGGGCCCATGCCTCAGCGCCAGCAGTGGTGGCCCGACGGCGGGTTGTACAGCTTGTGGGCGACAAAACGGCGACCCGGATTCTGTTTGACAAAATTGCTCCTCGGTATGTTGACCGACCGGGCGGCTACACGCGGATTCTTAAAATGGCAACTCCCCGCCTGGGAGATGCCGGCCCGCGGGCGTTGCTAGAATTTGTTGGTAACGAAGGCCGCGTTGAGCAGGCGACGGCGCCAAAGGTGGATTCGTCTCGGCCTCCCCGCCGGTCAAAATCTGGCACATAGCCGCTGTCAGCGGCGTCCAATCGCCGAGAATCCTCTGGCGCGAGCGCGGGAATAGGCTTTTAGCCTCTGAGCGAATAGAATAGCTAGACAGAAAGTTGTTCGGGCTGTCGGCTTTTTTTGAGGCTCTTCATCCAAGGGGATCATCGTCGTGCTTAGACAAACTCAAGCTTGGTTGGTGCGGGTGGCCTGCATCGGCGTTGTCGCAGGGGCCTGCCTCACGATTGAGGAGGGGCACTTGTTGGCGGCAGACGAGCACTTCGGCATTCCGCAGGTGAAGTTTATCAACGAACAGGTGACCTCTGGTTGGTCTGATGCTGGCCTGCAGCCCTCTGCTGCAGCCACCGATGGGGAGTGGTGCCGCCGGCTTTACTTGGATGTAATCGGCCGTGTTCCCAAGGCCAAGGAGCTGCAAGATTTCATTGTAGATTCCTCGCCGACAAAGCGACCGGAGCTTGTTTCTCGTTTGTTGGGCGAGAGCTATGAAGACGCCTATGCCCGCCACTGGACTGACGTTTGGACGACTATTTTGATCGGCCGCGATGTGGCCAATCAAGAGGTCAATCGCCCCGGCATGCGGCAGTACTTACGACGGTCTTTTTCGAAGAACATTCCCTACGATCAGTTTATGGAAGAATTGGTGACAGCCACTGGCTTGAATGCCAACATGCGAGGAGTCGAGGGATTCAATGGTGCCACCAATTTTTTAAGCGGTAAGATGGAGGAGAATGGGGCGCAGGCTACGGCTAAGACAGCGCAGGTTTTCTTGGGCCTGCAGGTGCAGTGCACGCAGTGTCACAACCATCCTTTTAATAAGGGAAAGCAAAATCAATTCTGGGAGTTCAATGCTTTTTTCAGGCAGTCGCGGGCTCTTAAGAAGTCAGCAGGAGATCTTCGCTGGGTTGAGTTGGTCGACGAAGATTTTGCGGGAGAAGGGGGCAATCCTGAGGAGGCGGAGCTTTATTACGAATTGCGCAATGGCCTCATGAAAGTCGCATTCCCTGTTTTTGTAGATGGTACCGAGATTTCAAAAAATGGTTATCTGCCTGGGAAGATGGCTGACGGCACCGAGTATGGCATCAATCGTCGCCTGGAAATCGCCCAACTGATCAAGGCCAGTCCGCTCTTGGCCAAGGCAATTGTGAACAGAATGTGGGGGCAGTTTTTGGGCTATGGCTTTACCAAGCCAGTCGATGATCTGGGCGAACACAACCCGCCTACGCACCCGGAATTACTTGATGGTCTGGCCGAGCAGTTCCGCGAGCAGAGCTACGACATAAAGGAGCTTGTGAAATGGATCGTTCTCTCCAAACCCTATGCCCTTTCGAGCAAAACGTCCAAGGGTAATACAAAGGATGATCCGTCGCTGGGTGAAAAGCCAAGGTTTTCCCATTTTTATTTGCGGCAGATGCAGGCTGAACAACTCTACGAATCCTTGCTGACGGCTACGGAGGCTGATCAGGCACAGGGAGAGGCAGCAGCCAAGAAAAAAGATGACTGGCTGAAGCAGTTTGTAATTGCTTTTGGCACAGACGAAGGAGATGATTCCACCACTTTTAACGGTTCGATTCCGCAAGTCTTAATGATGTTTAATGGCGACCTCGTCAAAAATGCTACGGCCACAGGCAAGGGTGGATTTCTGGACAAGGTGGCCTCGGCTGGCCTGAAGAATCCAGCCAAAATCGATGCTTTGTACATGGCGGCCTTAGCCAGAAAACCATCATCCAAGGAGTTGGATGTGGCGAATTTGCTGATGATTGCCCGCAAGGGGGATGCCGCTGGAGCCTTGCAGGATGTGTGGTGGGCCGTGCTTAATTCCAATGAATTCATCATCAACCACTAGATTTCGGGCTGTATCCGCGCAGTATGGGTAAGAAGTCTTTGAAAGGCGGGAATAACGCGTGTTGAGCCAAGCGAATTGATTTCAGAACCAAGGCCGATTCGGTGGACAAAGTAGACGCGAGTCAGACAAAATCACGGTCACTCACAAAATCACGGTCACTCAGTATACCGGTGACGCTATCTAAGAAGAGGAGAGCCTTTCCATGAGTTTTATCCCCGCTGGCATGAATGTTCCCGTCGGAATGAATCGCCGCCACTTCATGAGCCACTTGGCTGGTGCCGCTGCATTGGCTGCCCCGGCAACGGCTTTCACCAACACAATTTTAGCCAACGCTACCGACCTGCGGAAGCGACATAAAGCCGCCATTCTACTCTGGATGGGAGGCGGCCCAAGCACAATGGACATATGGGACCTGAAGCCTGGCGCCCCGACAGGCGGCCCCTTCAAGCAGATTGCAACGAGCGCCGACGGCATCGCCATTTGCGAGCACATGCCGGAGATGGCCAAGCAGATGCACCACATGTCGATTGTGCGTTCGATGAGCACCCGCGAAGCCGATCACATGCGGGGTCGCTACTACATGCACACGGGTTATGTTCCTAATCCGAATATCGAATATCCCAGCTACGGTTCCGTGGTTGCTCACGAACTCGCGGAGCAGGTTCCGGATCTTGAAATCCCACCGTTTGTCTCGGTCGGAAGCGGCAGTGTTGGTCCTGGATTTCTGGGGATGACATGGGCTCCATTTGTCGTCGATTCCAATGGCAATGTCCGAAATCTCGACATGGGCATCGATCCGGCGCGATTGGCTCAGCGAATGGAGATGCTGGCAACAATTGAGAAAAAGTTTATTGCTGAGAAGCGGGGTGGATCCTCGGATGACCATGCCAAGGTTCTCGATAAAACAGTCAAGTTGATGACCAGCAAGCAGATGGAGGCCTTTAAAATTGCGCAGGAACCAGCAGAAGTGCGTGAAAAATATGGCGCCACAGGATTTGGTCGGGGCTGCTTGATGGCCCGCCGGCTGGTGGAAATGGGCGTGCCGTTTGTCGAAGTCGATCTGGGTGGCTGGGACAATCACGCAGGTATCTTTCCAACCCTGCAAAATCAAAAACTGCCCGAGCTCGACAAAGCAATGAGTGCTTTAGTAGGCGATCTGGCTGAGCGTGGCATGCTGGACGACACGGCGATCATTTGGATGGGCGAATTTAGCCGTACGCCAAATATCAACGGCGGCGGTGGCCGCGATCATTGGGCACGGAGTTGGAGCACCGTTGTTGGCGGTGCTGGCTTCAAGCGTGGCGTTGTCGTGGGCGAAACAAGCTCTGACGGCAAAGAAGTTGTCACTGAGGCTTATACTTCTCAGGATCTCATGGCCAGCGTGCTCAAGGCACTCGGTATTTCGCTGGAAACAGCGTTCACCGCTAAGAATGGGCGGCCAATGAAGATTGCGAATTCCGGAAAAGTCATCAAGGAATTGTTCGCCTGAGTCGGGTAGAGGTTCAGGTGGCTGGTGTCGCTCATTTTTCGGGAACCGTCCGTCCAGTCGTCTGGCTTGTCGCGCCTGTGTTGATTGAGCAACTGCTCGCCTTGTCGGTGGGATTCACCGACAAGTGGCTGGCCGGCAACCTGCTTGAAGGTGCCGAATTTCTGGCCGCCATCGGCCTTGTGGCTTACTGCCTGGTGCTTCTGCCGGGGCTCTTTGCTATTCCTGCCGTGGCTGCCACGGCGCTGGTGGCTCGCAGCGTGGGAGCGGGCGATATGCCGGCCGCCCGGCGCGCTGCTGCACAGTCCTTTCTTGTCGGGACGGCACTCGTAGGAATTGTTGCGATCCTGATAGCTATTACCGGCGCAGCATTTGTGCGGGGTTTGGGACTGCCGGCGGAAAGCGCAGGCTTGGCTATGCGCTATCTGGCAATCGTGGTGCCGGCGCTGCCGGCCATGATGATCATTTATGTGGGCGTTGCTGTGTTGCGAGGGGCCGGCAACATGGTGGCCGGCTTACTTGCAATGACCGTCGTGAATCTTGTCAATGCGGCAGCCAGTTTTGCTCTGGCAACGGGGCTGTGCGGCCTGCCTCGGCTGGGATGGGAAGGGCTGGCGTGGGGAACTCTGGCGGGCTATTGCTGCGGCGCGACCTGCGTGATTTTTTTGTTCACACGCAGAAGGTATGGCCTGCGTCCTCAAGCGGGCGACTGGCGGCCCAATGCGCTGGGACTCAAACGGATTTTAGGCGTGGGAGTTCCAGCGGGAATTGATGCAGCAGCCAACGCAGCCTGTCATTTGGCATTTCTCGCCATCGTGAATCGGCTGGGCAATGTCGATGCCGCCGCCCATGCTGTGGCCATCACGATTGAGTCGCTGGCGTTTCTGCCCGGCAGCGCTTTTCAAGTTGCGGCCGCGACACTGTCAGGCCAGTTTTTAGGCGCAGGCGATGAGCGGCGGGCCAGAGGAAGTGTCTGGCTGGCAACGCTGGGCGGCGTTGCCCTGATGACTGCGGCAGGCATTCTTTTTTTGGTCATGGCCGACACGCTCGCCGCCTGGTTTGTCGGCGGGGCTGCTCGGCAGCCAGAGGTCGCGCAGTTGACGGCCACACTCGTGCGAATCGTGGCCTTTGCTCAGCCTCCGCTGGCTCTCCTGATGGTGTTGTCGGGCGGACTGCGGGGCGGCGGGGCCACCCGTCCGCCGCTGTTGGTCAATTTTCTGGGTCTGATTGTCATTCGTCTGCCTTTGGCCATGCTGCTGGCGTGGCCAGAAATTGTGTTGCCTGGCGGCCTGATCATTCCAGGAATGAGCCTAGGAGCCGCTGGAGCGTGGTATGCAATGGCGGCCGATTTGACCGTTCGGGGCGGGGCCATGCTGATCATTTTCCAACAGAAAAGCTGGTCGCGAGTGAGGCTCTGATAGATGCGGGCCAAGAAGCGAGTGAGTTCGATTGGCATGGCCTTGTCGGCTGCTGACGCTACACTCACTCTATGAGACCGATCAGATTTCGTATCGGTCGTTGACAGCAACACTATGTGCGAGGGTCATTGATGGCAGTTGACTTGGATGTCGAACACTGGAGCAGCGCGGACGCAGCAGACCTTTACGAGGTGGCGCGTTGGGGCAACGGTTATTTTTCAGTCGGTCCAAACGGGCACCTCCTGGTACATCCCGACAAGAATCCGACAAAGAGCATCGATCTCAAACAACTCGTCGACCGCTTGCAACTGCGCGGCATCGACCTGCCGATTCTGCTGCGATTTGGTGAGATGCTGCAGCACAGACTCGGCGAAATCCACGGTGCTTTTTCCAGCGCCATGAAAGAAAATGGTTATCGCGGCGACTACTGCTGCGTCTATCCGGTGAAGGTCAATCAGCAGCGACAGGTTGTCGAAGAGGTGTTGCAGTTTGGCAAGCCCTATCGCTTTGGTCTTGAGGCGGGCAGCAAGCCGGAATTACTGGCTGTCATTGCCTTGGCCGACAACGACACGCCTATTATCTGCAATGGCTTCAAGGACGCTGAGTTTATCGAGACGGCGATGCTCGCCCAGAAAATTGGGCGACACATCATTCCCGTCGTGGAACGTTTTTCCGAACTGCACATGGTGCTTGAGTATGCAGAGAAGATGGGCGTGCGGCCGCGAATCGGCATGCGGATCAAACTGGCGACCCGAGGCAGTGGCCGCTGGCAGGCGTCGGGTGGTTTTCGCAGCAAGTTTGGCTTGACGGCCAGCGAACTGCTCAAGGGACTGGAATTGCTCGCCTCAAAGGGAATGGAAGATTGTCTGCAACTGCTCCACTTTCATCAGGGCAGCCAAATCACCAACATCCGTCACATCAAGGCCGCGCTGAATGAGGCCTCGCGGATTTACACGGAACTTCTGAAGCGGGGTGCAGGCCTCAAGTATCTCGATGTCGGCGGCGGACTGGGCGTCGATTATGACGGCTCGCAGACCAACTTCGAGTCGAGCGTGAACTACACGCTGCAGGAATATGCCAACGATGTTGTCTACCATGTGCAAAATGCCTGCGATGAGGCGGGCGTGCCGCATCCCACCATCATTTCGGAAAGTGGACGGGCCGTTGTCGCCTATCACAGCATGCTGATCTTTGGCGTGCTGGGCGTATCGGAGCAGGGGGGCAATGCCGAGTTGGCGGAGCCGACGGCAGACGCAGAACAACCGCTGCATGATCTGATGGAAACGTGCCAGAATCTCAACGTCCGCAATCTGCTCGAGAGCTTTCACGATGCTCAGCAGTCGCTCGACACAGCCATGAATCTCTTTGCCAGTGGCTACTTGCCGCTTGACCAGCGCTCTGCGGTTGAAAATGTTTACTGGACAATCTGTCGCAAGATCTGCAAGCTCACCAAGCAACTCGAGTTTGTCCCGGAAGAATTAGAGGGGCTCGAGGCGTCTCTCTCCGACACCTATTTCTGCAACTTCTCTCTTTTTCAGTCGATCCCTGACAGTTGGGCAATCAAGCAGCTTTTTCCCGTCATGCCGATCCACCGGCTCAACGAGCGACCGACGCATGCAGCTGTTCTCGGCGATGTCACCTGCGATTCCGACGGCAAGATCGATCAGTTTATTGACCGCCGCGATGTGAAGCGCACGCTGCCGCTGCACGCATGGCTGCAAGAGCCCTACTACTTAGGTGCGTTTTTAATCGGGGCCTATCAGGAAATTCTTGGAGACCTGCATAATCTGTTTGGCGATACCAATGCCGTGCATGTCAGCACCGACGCTCGAGGCGAGGTTGTGCTCGATGCAGTCATCAAGGGCGACACCGTTCGCGAGGTGCTTGACTACGTCGAATTTGACTCAAACCAACTCGTGCAACGCCTGCGCGATTCGATTGAGCAAGCGGTCCGCGAGGGCCGTATCTGCGACGTTCAGGCGGGCAAATTTCTCAAGTTTTACGAGGAAGGGCTCGGCGGCTACACCTACTTGGAGGAGCCGTCGCAGGGCTGACGGACGCCGTTTTTTCCATGCAACTGATTCGCGTTGGAGGCATCGCCCTCAACCAGACTCCGCTCGATTGGAACGGCAATCGCGACCGCATCATTGCGGCGATCGACACGGCCAGGCAGCGAGGTCTTTCGGTCGTGTGCCTGCCGGAACTGTGTCTTTCTGGCTACGGCTGCGAAGACGCTTTTCAATCGCCAGGCATGCAGCGAATGGCCTGGCAGGTGCTCGAAGAAATCGTCCCTTTCACAGCAGGTCTGATGGTTGCGATCGGGCTGCCTGTCAGGTTTGAAAGCAGCGTTTACGATGCTGCGGCTCTCCTCGTTGACGGCCGCATTGTCGGCCTCGTGCCCAAGCAGCACTTAGCCGGCGAGGGGATTCATTACGAGCCGCGTTGGTTTGGGCCATGGCCCAAGGGAAAGCGGTCGCATCTGGCTATCGAGGGCCGCAGCGTGCCGATCGGTGATTTGCGGTTTGACTGCGGCGGCGTTCGCATTGGATTTGAGATTTGTGAGGATGCGTGGGTTGCCCAGCGGCCCGGGGCCACGTTAGCAGCGCGGGGCGTGGACATCATTCTCAATCCCTCGGCTAGCCATTTTGCTTTTGGCAAGGATGACATTCGACGGCGGTTTGTCTTGGAGGGTTCGCGGGCCTTTGGCGTCGGCTATATCTATACCAATCTCCTCGGCAACGAAGCGGGCCGTGCGATCTACGATGGCGGCGTATTGATTGCCGCCGCTGGCAAGCTGGTCGCCTCAAGCCGGCGATTTGTCTTTGGCGACTACGTCTGTAGCGAGGCCATTCTCGATCTGGATACGATTCGTCTGGGGCAGTCTCGGCTTGCGATCCAGCGGCTGGAAATAAGCGATGCCGGCGAATGCGTGACGGTGCCTTTTGCATGGCCAACGCTGACACCACAGCCAGAAACAACTGGGCCAGCGGGCCGGGATGCCTGGGAGCAAGGCAGCTCCATCAAAGAGGAAGAGTTTACGCGAGCGGTGGCGCTGGGACTTTTTGACTATCTGCGCAAGAGCCACTCGCACGGGTTTGTCGTTTCGGCCAGTGGAGGTGCCGATTCTTCGGCGGTGGCCTGCCTGATTGCCATCGCATTGCGACTTGCTGCGAGCGAGATGCCGGTTGTCGATGTGGCAAAGCGACTGGGGCTGTCGCCTGCGATCGCTGGTCGAGCCGATGGGTCCGTGCATAGTGCCGTGGCGATCGAGCACCTCATCCGCGCGGTTTTGACCTGCGTCTACCAGTCAACGGTTAATTCTGGCGCAGTGACTCGCGCGAGTGCTCGGCATGTGGCCGAGGCGATCGGCGCGACATTCTATGAATTTGATGTCGATTCAATCGTCAGGCGTTACGAAGAGATAGTATCGGCGGCACTGGGCCGGCCACTGAGTTGGGAGCAGGACGACGTGGCGCTACAAAATATTCAGGCCCGCGTGCGGGCGCCTGGCGCGTGGATGCTGGCCAATATTTCAAACGCATTGCTTGTCTCGACGAGCAACCGCTCAGAAGCCGCCGTCGGCTATGCCACCATGGACGGCGACACATCTGGTGGGATCGCTCCGATTGCCGGCATCGATAAGGCTTACCTGCGGCTGTGGCTCAAGTGGCTGGAAAAAATCGGCCCACAGACTCTTGGACCACTGCCTGTCTTGGCGGCAGTCAATGTACAGGACCCGACCGCAGAACTTCGTCCACCCAGCGAGAGCCAGACCGACGAGGCAGATCTGATGCCCTACGATGTGCTGGATGCGGTTGAACGGTCTGCGATTCGCGACAAGCAAACGCCGCTGGAAGCATGGCAACGGCTGACGATCGACTTCCCGCACCATCCCCCGCGGCAGCTTGCCATCTGGACGGAGCGATTCTTCATGCTTTGGAGTCGCAATCAGTGGAAACGCGAACGGTATGCACCGTCATTTCATTTGGATGACGAAAATCTTGATCCTAAAACATGGTGCCGCTTCCCGATTCTCTCCGGCGGTTTTGCCCGCGAGCGAGCCGCACTGCGATTGGCAGCAGGCATCGAATGGTCTTCAGAGTCTTGATGCGGGCAGAGAAAACTTCTGTTGCAAGCTGCGGAGTCGCGCCAGCACAAAATCGGATCGTTTTAAACGCCTCAGGCGGACACCACTGCTTCTAGCGGTTCTCTGCGATCAAAGTGCATGAGATTGCGGACTGTCTGAGCGGCGATCGCATCGAGTGCATTACGGGTAAAAAAAGCCTGATGGGCGGTGACAACAACATTGGGAAAGGTCAGCAATCGCGTGAAGATGTCATCTTGAATAATGGAGCTGCTTTTGTCATCAAAGAAGAGGTCGTTCTCCTCCTCGTAAACATCGAGTCCGAGGAACCCGATCTGGCCGCTCTTGAGCGCTTCAATCACAGCGAGTGTGTCGACAAGCCCACCGCGACTGGTGTTGATGAGCATTACCCCCGGCTTCATCTGGGCTATTGAGGCGGCGTTGATCAGGTGATTGTTGGCGGGCGTGAGTGGAGCGTGAAGAGTGACGATGTCGCAGGCCGTGAGCAGTCGGTCTATCGGTAGATATTCGACTCCGCGTGCGATGAGCGACGGATCTGGCCGAGGATCGTGGGCCAATACGCGACAGCCCAACCCAAGTAAAATTTCCACAACGCAGCGCCCGATGCGACCCGTGCCGACCACGCCAACAGTGCGACCAAAGAGATCAAATCCGAGCAAGCCATCGAGCGAAAAATTTCCGTCCCGCACCCGATTGTACGCTTTGTGCAACCGACGGTTGAGCATGAGAATGAGCCCAATCGTATGCTCGGCCACTGCATGCGGCGAATACTCTGGCACTCGAACAATCGGCAAGCCCAGCCTGGCTGCGGCATTCAGATCGACCTGATTAAAGCCGGCGCAGCGCAGCGTTATGAGCGCGACTCCTAGCCGTGACAACGCTTCAAGCGTGTTGGCATCGAGCTGGTCGTTGACAAAGCAGTTGACGGCAGTGGCACCTTCAGCCAGGCGTGCGGTCTGGCTATTGAGGTGCGGTTCAAACCACACCCACTCGATCGGCAGGCCAGTCGATGCAACTGCGAGCGATTCGCGATCGTAGGACTTGGTTGAAAACGCGGCGACACGCATGGCGGGCCCTTCGTAAGAAAGCGTTGCAGTGAGTTGCAGCAGAGTCTCGGAGGCGTGGTTGTTCCCTCTGGTCTGTCAACCTAGATATTTGAATCTATTGGAAAAAGGCTCGCGCATGAACAGCGGGTACGATAGGGGAAGCCGTTTTGTGGTTCCTACGCGGCCGGAAACGGTCTCGCTCGAAAGCCGCTGCATTGCTAGAGTCCCAGCCTGTCCGGCGTGTCCCCTTTTGTGGAGTTTGTTGACGTGCCAGCTATGAACTGCTGCCCAAGCCCGCTCTCGAAGCGTTTAGGAATCGCAATGAGCCTGCTCTGTGCGGCGGCAATTGCTTCATCTGCAGCCGCACAGCCCGCCGCACAGCCCGCCGTTTTGCCACAGCAACGGGTCCTTTCGCCCGAGGAGGCTGCGGCACTCGATCGGCTCTTGGCCGCCTGGGAAACACGCAATGCCTCCGTGAAAACATGGTCGTGTGGATTTTATAAGTGGGAATACAACGCCTGGAGTCCCGCCGACGCTGGCGGCGAAAGGCTGGCGTTTTCAGAGAGCACCGGCGAGATCAAGTATGCCACTCCCGATAAGGGGATGTTTCGTGTCAAGGATTCGAAGCAGTGGAACGGAGAGACCAAGCGGTATGAGCCACGTGTCGGCGAGGCTGGCGAACACTGGGTCTGCAACGGCACCAGCATCTACGAATTCCGTCACAGTGAACGGCAGTTGCGAGAAACAAAGCTGCCACCTGAGATGCGTGGAAAAGCGATCAGCGATGGGCCGCTGCCGTTTGTCTTTGGAGCCAAGTCCGAGACGCTCAAGAAGCGTTACACGATGCGACTGATCACGCCGCCTGGAGTGAGCGATCAGATATGGTTGGAAGCATTGCCACGATTCCAGTCGGATGCGGCCAATTTTTCGAAGGTCGAACTGATCCTACAGGCCCGCGACCTGATGCCATTTGCCATGCAGATTTATAAGCCTGGCGGACAGGATCGGGATGTCTACCAGTTTGATCCAAAGACGAATCTGATCGACAAGGGGCTTGATATGCTGCGAGATTTTTCTCGACCGATGACACCGCTGGGATACACATTTATTCTCGAGGACTCACAATTGCCGCCGGAACCGCAGCAGAGGTCTGCCGGTCTGCCGCCCCTGCCTCGCGCGGGATGACAGGGCGTTTGGGTCGAGCCGAAAACACCGCCAGCCACAGCCACGGGCGGGTGTATTGCACACTGAGAAAAAGCCCGGCGCATTCCCATCGCTACCCATCAGACAGCGGCCTAGAGAGGTGCCAGCTCCATCCAGCACAATAGCCTAGAAGAACAAACTTCGAGAGAGCCGTTATACTTAAAGCGTCTGAAAACTCTTTTCTCTGTCGAGGACACTATGGCTGTTGTTGACCCCTCTCATCCGTTAGCGCAACTGCTGCAGGAAGATGTGCGGTACAAACTCAACGCCTATCTGTTTGTGCTCGAAGCATTGACCTTTGCCCACGACACACTGGGCCTCGGAGAAACTCCTGCGAGCGATGAACTGGAGCCGCCGCGCGGCGGTGCGGAGGAGCCGGCGGGAAAACAGCGGCCCAGGCTGAAAAGATCGCGACGCAAGCCGGTGGAGCGGCATGTGAGCGGCCAACAGCTCTGCGAGGCGGCCCGGCAGTATGCCCTCCAGCAGTACGGCTACTTAGCCCGTACGGTGTTGGGCACATGGGGCATTCGGGGCACGGCTGATCTGGGTGAACTGGTCTTTAACATGATCAAAATCGGGCAGATGCGAAAAACTCGTAAGGATAAGCGAGAGGATTTTCACGACATCTATGATTTCGCCGAGGCATTCTCTCGCGATCTGTCGTTCGTTGTCCCGGACGGTGCTTGACGATGGAATTGCAGGCATTGAACCGAAGTCAGGGACTGCGGTTTTTATGGGCCACAGTCGTGGCCCAGACAGCCTGGCTGCTCTTTCTGTTGTGGATGGCTTTGCAGCGCTAGTAGATTTCGCCGAGAGGGCAGATGGATGAACGATCTCTTCAACACGCTGCCGCTGTGGGTCGCTCTTGTGCCGCTGGGGCTCTACTTGCTCGGCTTGAGTTACCTGCATGTGCGGCATCGCCCGTTTGTGATTTCAGGCGCATGGGATGGCGTGCTTTTGGGAATCAGTGTGGCGGGCTTGGCGATCGTGGGACCACTGGCGCTGGTGCAACCGGCGGCGGGCCGTTCGCTCTGGAGTTGGCCGATGCTGCTTGTGCTCCTGAGCTTAGTCGTAGCCATCTGCTTGCTCGTGTCGCGGCCCCGACTCGTTATTTACAACATCACCGTTGAGCAGTTGCGACCGCTGGTGGCGGAAGTCGTCGGTTCACTCGATCCAGCGGCCCGCTGGGCGGGGGAAAGCGTGGCCCTGCCGACGCGGGGCCTGCAAGTGCATCTCGACGGCAACGGCTCGATGCGAACCGTGAATGTCGTGGCAGTGGGGGAACGAGCATCGCCAGAAGACTGGAGCGAATTCTGCCGTCGCCTGCGGCGAGCAACCGTGCGGCTGCGAGTGCGGAGCAGTTCGTGGGCCCCCGTCTTCGCTCTTGCCGGAGTTGCTGTTCTCTTGTCTGCCGGATGGTTTGCCGTGCAACCGCTGCTGGGAATCAACCCGATCCAGTCGCCTCCTTCCGCCACCACTCCGGGAGACTCCGATGCCGGTTTACGTCGATCTGTCCGCACATGAAATCAATGTGCCGGTTGTGGTGCGCAATGCTCCTCCCGCGAGGCTCTACGAAGATGCCGTCACACGGGAACAAGCGGGGATTGTCTCAAGCGGGGCAATTGCGATTCGCTCGGGAACCAAAACGGGCCGCAGCCCCAACGACAAGCACATCGTGTATCATCCCGATTCACAACAGGATGTCTGGTGGGGGCCTGTCAATCATCCAATTGACGAGCACACATTTTTGCTCAATCGTCAGCGGGCCATCGATTACCTCAACACCCGCGATCAGATTTATGTGTGCGATGGATTTGCGGGCTGGGATCCCGCCTGCAGGCTGAAGATTCGCGTGCTCTGTGCGCGGGCCTACCACGCGCTCTTTATGCAAAACATGTTGATCCGGCCAACGTCGGCCGAACTCGACCGCTTCGGCACGCCCGACTATGTGATCTACAATGCCGGCCAGTTTCCCGCCAATTCGCTGACGGCCCAGATGACCAGTCGCACGAGCATCGACCTGTCGCTAGAACGCCGCGAGCAGGTGATTCTGGGGAGCGAATACGCAGGCGAAATGAAGAAGGGCGTTTTCACGATCATGCACTGGCTCTTGCCAGCGAAGGGTGTTTTGTCGATGCACTGCTCCGCCAACGAAGCAACGCCTCGCCAGGGGCATGGCAGCGATGTCTCTCTTTTTTTCGGGCTTTCAGGCACGGGTAAGACAACACTGTCAGCCGATCCTGCCCGCCGCTTGATTGGGGATGACGAACACGGCTGGAGTGGTTCAGGCATTTTTAATATAGAAGGGGGTTGTTACGCCAAGTGCATCCACCTCTCGGCCCAGAAGGAGCCGGAAATCTACGATGCGATTCGCTTTGGCACGGTGCTGGAAAACGTTGTGTACGATCCTGCCTCCCGCGCCGTCGATTTTGAGTCGAGTGCAATCACGGAAAACACGCGGGCTGCTTACCCAATCGAATACATTCTCAACGCTCAGGTGCCCTGCGTTGCCGGTCACCCGCGAAACGTGATCTTTCTGACCTGCGACGCTTCGGGGGTCTTGCCACCGGTGAGTCGGCTCTCGCCAGAGCAGGCGATGTATCACTTCCTCTCGGGCTACACCGCGCGGGTGGCGGGCACGGAAATGGGCGTCTTTGAACCACAAGTGGCTTTTTCAGCTTGCTTTAGCGCCGCCTTTTTAGTCCGTCATCCAACGGTTTACGCCCGCCTGCTGACAGAGAAACTCAAGCAGCACGCCGCACAGGCGTGGCTGGTCAACACCGGTTGGACAGGGGGCGCGTATGGGCAGGGGCAACGCATCGATCTGGCCGTCACGCGACAGATCATCGACGCGATCCACTCAGGCGCATTGGATCACGCGACCGTCGCCCGCGACCGCATCTTTGGCCTCGATGCTGTGACGAGTGTGTCAGACGTGCCGGATCGCTTGCTCCTACCACAGCAAGCGTGGAGCGACGAAGCAGCCTGGGAACGCGCGGCCCGTAAGCTTGCGGCAAAGTTTCGCGACAACTTTCAAACGTATGCCGAGCACGCAGGGGTGGAAGTGGTTGCCGCCGGCCCCATTGCCTGAGACCGGCGGGCCGCAATTGGGGCAGAAGTGATTGTTTTTTGACAGTTGGATCAAGGCGTCTATAGAGTGGTGGGAATCGTTTACGAAGAACGAACTGCTCTGCCGCTAAAGTCTTCTTCCTTTTAAGGGAACCTATCCGATGACAATCGAAAAACTGTCTGCCATGCTTGTGATCTGTTCGATGGCTGGAATGTTCGGGATGTTGGCTGTGTCCGCTGTGCACGCCGATCAGGCGTCGCCCTTGTCGGGCGAGGTCAAAAAAATCGACGGCACCGCAGTCGATCTGGCCAAGTACAAGGGCAAGGTTGTGCTGATCGTCAATGTGGCCAGCAAGTGTGGCTACACGCCGCAGTACACAGGCCTGCAGAAACTTTACGACACCTACAAAGACAAAGGGCTTGTCGTGCTGGGATTTCCGGCCAATGAGTTTGGCGGCCAAGAACCGGGCAGCGACGCTGAGATCTCCAAATTTTGCTCGTCCAAGTATGGCGTGACATTCGACATGTTTTCCAAGGTTGTTGTGAAAGGCCCCGACAAATCTCCGCTCTATAAAACGCTCACCGAAAGTGCCACGCCGGCAGGTGAAGTGGGTTGGAATTTCGAGAAATTTTTGATCGGTCGAGACGGCGCAATAGTGGGCCGCTACAAGTCGGGCGTCAAGCCAGACGATGCGGCATTGAGCGGTGCGATTGAGGCAGCCTTGGCGAAGAAGGGGTAACCGCCTCAGGCCGCACGGGAATCGCTGGCCTGCAGAGGGGATTGTCTGGCATTGATCGTGCGACGCACGACCCACGTCGGTCGGTTCTGTGCTTCGCGGTAGGTGCGCACGACATACTCACCCACGATTGCCACAGCTGCTGTTTGGATCGCGCCCAAGAATCCAACAACTGCCAGAAGCGCAGCCAGCGACACCCCGGCAGACGTACCTGTCGGGGGCGCTGCGCTGGGGTTTGAAACAATCGCCGTGGTGGCTGCGATCAAGCCGACGAGTCCCAGCGATACGCTGGCGACCCATGTCAGTCGCATCGGCGCATCAGAAGAAATAATCAGCGCATCGACCGCTAGAAGCAAGAGTCGACGGGCGTTGTATTTTGTCACGCCAGCCAGGCGGGCATTGCGGTCGTACCACACCGGTTCGTGACGAAACCCTGTCCACGGCACAAGGCCTCGCAAGTAACGGCGTTTCTCTGGCAAGCCGCAGACGGCATCCACAACAGCGCGGTCGAGGAGTTTAAAATCGCCGGTATCAACAGGGATCGGATGGGGCACAAGGCAAGCAAAGAGGCGGTGAAAGAGGCTGGCGGTGATCAGCTTGAATCGGGTTTCTCCATCCCGTGAGCGGCGTCGACCGTAGGCCACATCAACGCCCGACTGCCAGAGTCGCACCATCTCCGGAATCACCTCGGGTGGGTCCTGAAGATCGGCGTCGATGATCACGACCGCATCCCCATGGGCGTGGGCCAAGCCTGCCGACATGGCGGCTTGTTGGCCAAAATTGCGGGCCAGTTCCAAAATCTGAACGCGTGGATCGCTGACGGCAATCGCCTCTAATCGCCAGAGAGTTTTATCGCAACTGCCGTCGTCGATGTAGATGATCTCAAAGTCCATGCCGGCCTTGGGCAGCACGGCAATCAGCCGAGCGTGGGTAGACTCGATCACCGACTCTTCGTTGTGGCAAGGGATGACCAGCGACAAGAGACCATGCGAAGGACGAGGATGTCGGACGCAAGGGTGTTGAACGGAAGAGTGGCTCATCGGGTTGGGCTCTCCAGAGACGGTGGGGCCGCGAGCCTGTGGGCAGCCGTCGGCACTGTGCCGATCATCAAGAGATCGTGCTTTTGAAAGAGTGGCCTCGCTTGGCCGATGACGCCGAGTTCTGGTGGCAGCAATCCAGCGATCTCGCTTACGTGTTGCTCCGGGATGAGAAGAACCGCGTCGTCGCCTGAAGTCAGAAAGGCGAGCGCTTCGGTGGCTTGGCCGAGCCCCCACTCGCCCACATGGCCGTGGGCATAGTAAACAATGTTGGGAGTGTTGCGAGCGTAGGTACCCAGCCGGGCGTGGCCACCAGCATGGCGATGTGCCTGCCTCACCAAGGCAGGCAGAGCGTTGGCCTTGCTGAGCTGCCAGGCGGCCGGCCCGACGGCCAGTGCAGTGTAGACAAGCCCTGTGACTGTGAGCGCTGCAACTGCCTCGAAGGAACTGCGACGCGCGCACCAGACGCAGGCAATCGCGCCCAGGATCGGTACGCCGCCGACCAGTGCGGCTGGCTCGGCGCCAGAAAGACCAAAGAAGGTGCCCACCAGCACAGTGAGTGCAGTGGCCGCGCCGCCAAGTGCCAATGCCACGACGCCGCTGGCGATCCAGCGAGGATGCGCCCACTCAGTGCGGCGCGTGGCTTCCAGAGCCAGTGCAGCCACCAGCAGGGCTGCGGCCGGATAGGCGGGCAAAACATAATTTGGAAGTTTTGTGGCTGCCGCTGAAAAGGCTCCGACCCAGACGGTGATCCACACGAGTAAAAGGAGAAGTGTCTGCGACACAAGCGGAGAATCGCTCCGCTTCCAGATGCGCCAGCTAGCAACGACCATCGAAAGCGGCAGGAAGCAGGACCAAGGATAGAAGCCGACGAGCATCGCCAGGGGATGAAAGAGGAAGCCGCCGCCGTGCTTTTCCATCGGTGCTACAAACCGCCCGACATTGTGCACCAGAAAAAACTCTCTGGTCCATTGGCCCTCGGTGCGCAGCGATACGGCCAGATACCAAGGACCAGCCACCACCAGCATCGCTACAAGCATCGTGCCTGGCAACAGGAACGGGATCCCATAAAGGCAACCGACTCGGAGCAGTCGCACGCTGCGAATCGTCTCGAGCGTGGCCGGGAGCGTTGCTGCCAGGAGTCGGCCAACAGTCAGACGGGATTCGCCAGCACTGCCGCTGGAAGGACTGCTGGTGAGGCAGCGCTGTTGCATGGCCACGCACCATGCCCACGGCAAGACTACGGCCAGTGGACCGACAAACCCAATCGGTCCTTTACACAGAACGGCTAATCCCATCAAGCCGCCGATCGTGGCAGCACGGGCCAGAGAGAGTCGCGGCAGCAGTAAGCTGCCGGAGCGCCGGCCCTGATCGCCCAGCAGCACCTCAGCAGCAAGAATCGTGGACCACGTTGTCAGGGCAACTAAAATTGCATCGGGAGTGGCAGCGTGCGACTCGATCCCGACAAGCAGGCAGCCTACGAACGCCAGGGCAGCCACAACTCCGGTGGTGGGATTCCACCAGCGTGTCCCGGCCCGCAGTAAGGCCAGTGCCGTCAACAGCGTGGCCACAACAGATGGTAGGCGGGCCGCAAACTCGTTGTTGCCAAAAAGCGTAAAGCAGATCGCCATGCACCAGTGCATCAGCACTGGCTTATCGACGGCCAGCGTGTCGTTGTAGATCGGCACGACCCAGTCACCAGTGTCGACCATGGTTTGTGCAATCGCGGCAAACCTCGGCTCATCCTCATCCCAGAAGGGCGTGGACGCAAAGCCGAGCGTCAGGCAGGCGGTGGCTGCCAGGAGAACGATGGCGAGGGGATGACGGATATTCATGCGGGAGGTTCCTAGCAATCAGCGATCGAATGAATGATGGAAGTGAGGGATTTAAAAAATCTCAGTCGGCGGCAGGGCGAGTGGTTTCGACAAGTGAGTGAGTGGGGTCTGACAGGGGCCCGATTAAAACCAACTCATAATCGGCCAGCGTTTTTGTGCGGGAGATTACGCCGTAGCCCGGGGGAATCCCTGGCGTGACAAGTGGCTCGTGGCGACTATCGATGACTACGCGGGCCTGCGGTGAGGCTCGCAGGTGGGCGGCAACATCGTCGGCAGTGTCGAGTTTTTTTACGCGGGACTGTGTGTAAAAAACCAGACTCGGAGGAATGTTCCAGAAGCAGGCCCACTTACAATTCTCGACCGGCTCGGCAAGTTCTGCCAGCATCGCCCGCGTGCCGGTCGAGCGGCTCACGCGTTGGGCGCCCACAGAAGCCAGCAGGGTGACAAGCAGGCAAGCACTCACGGCAAGGGCTGCTAGGGCGCGGTGAGGCTGATGCGTTGATTGGTATCGCCAAGCCACGATTGCCGCCGCGATCGGAATCAAGCCGACAGCCCCCAGCCACTGGGCGCCAGGAGCAAACCACTCGCTTGCCAGCGGCAGGCCAATCACAATGGCAGCCCCTGTGATTGCCAGGATCGACCACGCCAATCGCATCACCAGGCCTAAGCTACTGGCAGGATTGCGACACCGCCCCATGCCGATGACGTTGCCTTGTGTCCAATCGTCGAGAAAGAGGCCGGTGGCAAGGGCGATGGCTGGGTAGGCCGGCCAAACATACCCCGGCAGCTTGGTGCCGGAGCAGGAAAAGGCTCCCACCCAAGCGATCGCCCAGCAGGCCAGCAGTCGCAGCGGCCATCGGCGGCTTTGATGGGGGCTGGGGCTGATTTGATTTGGCTGTTCGTCGTCACGCAGAATAAAAAATCCATGAGTGAGCATTGCAGCCAGCACAATCGACCAGGGAAAAAACCCGACGGCGATTGTGACCGGATAGTAAAAGACCGAGCCCGAGTGGCCTTCCATCGTGCCGGCAAAGCGGCCGACATTGTGAACCAGTAAAAATCCGCGCAGCCATTCGCCGTCGGTGCGCAGGCCGACCCATACATACCAAGGGACGGCAACAAACAAGGCCATTGCTACGATGACGCCAGTAGGCACCAGGCATTGCCGCAGGATCGCCACTCCATTGAAAAACAAATTCTGCCAGCCGACCCGCTGCAAGCGAGTCAATTCTGCATAGCCCTGCCAGCAGGCAAAGAGCCCAAAGGCGGCCAGCGGCAAAACAATGCCAACAGGTCCCTTGGCCAGTACGGCCGCTCCGCAGCTAGCGCCAATCAAGATCGCCGATACGAGTGGCAGCGAGCTTTTCAATGGCGGGCCGTTTCTCAAGGGACCGCTGCGATTCATGCTCAAGCCCTGCACAAAGAAATAGAGCGAGAGCGTTGTAAAAAAGAGCAGCGGTGCATCGGGCGTAGCGGCTCGGCCGCCGACAGCCGTCCAGACACATGTGGCCATCGCCAGTCCACCCCAGAGTCCCACCATCGGTCCCAGGAGTTCACAGCCAATGCGCCAGGTGAGCAGGCAGGTGCCGAGCGTCAGCAGAGCCGAGCCGATGCGGGCGCCGGTTTCGTTTCGGCCGCAGAGCGTGAACCCAGCCATCTGCACCCAATTCACCAGTGGCGGCTTTTCGATACGGAGATTGCCGTTGAACGTCGGCACAACCCAATCGTGGGCATCGAGCATGGCCAGCGAGCAGGCAGAGTTTTTGGGTTCGTCATCGTCCCACAGGGCCGGCGCACCAAGCTGCACAAACAGCACCAGCCCTGCTGCGGCAGCGACAATCCAGCCAGAAAAACGGCTGCTTAAAATAGAAGAAGGCACTGCTGAATCGATCCTCGCAAAGGCACTCTTTATTGGGGGCGGGAGAGTAGGCGCCCCTGAGGCGTGGGTCAAGCCATCGAAATCGCTGTTTTCCTCGCGTTTCTGCCCGGTTGACCGGTTTCGCTGGACGGGTATGTTCAAGCATCAGTTGGATGGTGGCTCGAGGATGAATATCGGGCAGGTTTTAGTTGGGAGAGTGCTCTTTGGCAGAAGAAGTCGATCCGTCGGACGGTATCCCCAATTCCCCGAAAAATCCTCCGCAAAATCCCCCTCAAGGTGACCTACCTGGCAGCGGCCTGCCCCCGAAGGGACAGTCAGACGGGATTTTACGAGACATTTCTGGCGGTCGGCTGATCGAGATACCGATCGAACAGGAACTCAAAGAGAGTTACCTGACATACGCCATGAGCGTCATCGTCAGCCGCGCCTTGCCCGATGTGCGAGACGGACTCAAGCCTTCCCAGCGACGCATTCTGGTCGCCATGAATGATCTCAATCTTTCGCCGGGAGCGTCGCGAGTGAAGTGCGCCAAGATTTCGGGCGACACCAGCGGCAACTACCACCCGCACGGCGAGAGCGTGATCTATCCGACGCTGGTGCGGATGGCGCAAGAATGGAACATGCGGCATGTGCTCGTCGACAAGCAAGGCAATTTTGGCTCGATCGCTGGCCTGCCGGCAGCCGCCATGCGATACACCGAGGCCCGCCTGTCGCCGATAGCAGCGATGCTGCTAGACGATCTCAATCTCGATACCGTCGACTACGTTCCCACCTACGACGAACGCAACACCGAACCGGTGGTGCTGCCAAGCCGGTTTCCCAATCTCGTTGTGAATGGCGCCGGTGGCATCGCCGTCGGCATGGCTACAAGCATCCCGCCGCACAATCTGGGGGAGGTTTGTCGGGCGCTGGTGCGATTGATCGATTCGCCCGATGTCACGATGGGAGAACTTCTTCAGATCGTGCCCGGCCCCGATTTCCCTACCGGCGGAATTGTGATGGGCCGCGAATCGCTGGCCCGCGGGTATCTGACTGGCCGCAGCACGATCACGCTCAGGGCGAGGGCTCTGGTCGAGGAGTTCGGCAAGAACCGTACGCGGATCATCATCACCGAAGTGCCCTATCAGCAGACTCGCGACGCGATCGAGGAAAAAATCGCGGAGTTGGTCACAGATGAACGCATCAAGGGCATCTCGGCGATTCGCAACGAGAGCGACCTCAATGAACCGGTGCGGCTGGTGCTGGAATTAAAGCGAGACGCCGATCCCGATGTGGTGCTCAATCAGCTCTATCAGTTTTCGTCGCTGCAAACGACATTCTCACTGATCTTTTTAGCGCTCGTCGACGGCAAGCCGCGCATTCTCTCGTTCAAAAATATGCTGGAGGAATTTCTCCGGCACCGCACGACGGTGATTCGCCGCCGCACGCAATTTTTGCTCGCCAAATCGAAGAACCGCAAGCACACTCTGGAAGGGTTGCTTGTGGCGCTTGCCAATATTGACGAGGTGATCAAGATCATTCGTAGTTCTAAGTCGCAGGCCGAAGCCAAGGAGCGGTTGACGCAGATCAAGACGGCTGCTGCGCTGCTGGAGCGGGCGCTGGGCGCCGAGGGCTTTGCGATCATGCAGGAGGAGCGAGGCGTTGCGGAGGTCTACGGCCTGTCGCCCGTGCAGGCCGATGCCATCCTGCGATTGACGCTCGGCCAATTGGTCAACTTGGAGCAGGAAAAACTGACCGGCGAGCACCACGAAGTGCTGACAAAAATTGTCGAATTCCGCCGCATTCTTTCCGCAGAAGCCAATATCCGGGCGCTGATTCGGCAGGATATCGTGGAACTGGAAGCCAAGCATGCCGACGACCGACGCACCGAGATCAGCGGCGAGGCTGGCGACATTCGCGAAATGGCGGAATTGATCACCGAGGCCACGATGGTCGTGACGATCAGCCGCGCGGGCTACATCAAGCGTACGCCAGCCGATACCTACCGAGCGCAGCGTCGAGGAGGCAGAGGGCTGACTGGTGCGCGGTCTAACGACGAAGATCCGATTGAGCACTTATTTGTGGCCAGCACGCACGACTGGTTGCTCGTCTTTACGACGCTGGGAAAAGTCTTTTCGATGCGAGTGTTTGAACTGCCGGAATTGGCCCGCGACTCCAAGGGCAGAGCGCTTGTCAATCTGCTGGAATTTGAGACGGGCGAAAAGGTGGCCGATTGCCGGGCCGTGTCGGGCTTTGAAGACCCCAATCAATGTTTGATGCTGGCGACCCGCAAAGGGATGGTAAAGAAAACAGCACTGGAGCAGTATCGCCGTCGCCGCACCAAGGGCTTGATCGCCATCAAGCTCAAAGAAGACGATGAGCTAGTCGATGCCGTTGTGACGAGGCCTGGCGATGAACTCGTGCTGGCCACGGCCAAGGGAATGGCGATACGATTTTCCGAATCCGATGCGCGGCCGACGGGTCGAGACACCAGCGGCGTACGCGGGATTCGGCTGACCAGCGGCGACAGTCTCGTGGGCATGGTTGTAGCCGAGCCCGATGCCACGCTGCTCACTGTCTGCGAGCAGGGCTACGGCAAACGCACGCCATTTGGCGCTGGCACTGAGCCGTCGGGCCCCGGGCCGGCAGACGAAGCCGACGGTGATGAGAGTGTCGTCGACGAGCCAGCCATGGAGGAGACTCCAACTGACGAGAGTCAGTTGGAAGGAGAGGATGCCCCAGGCAACGTCAGCACGGCCAGATACCGCACCCAACGCCGAGGCGGCAAGGGAGTGCGAGACATCAAGACAACCAAACGCAACGGCGATGTGGTCTCGATCGTGTCGGTGCGAGATGATGATCAGGTGCTGATGATGACGGCGAGGGGGAAGATTCAGCGTGTTAATGTCCGGGAGATCAAGTCGATTGGTCGTAACACACAAGGCGTGCGGATCATGCGGCTCGACGAGGCAGACTCGCTAGCCGCCCTTGTCCATGTGCCGCCGGGTGAAGTGGAAGAGGCTGATGATACAGATGCCGCAGCGGGCGACGCCATCACTTGAGACTCGCAAAAGTGCGGCAGATGATTCACGAATAATGTACGGAGAACGCTTGTATGCGAATTGCGATTGTAGGCACGGGGTATGTCGGTCTTGTCACGGGCACCTGCTTTGCCGATAGCGGCAATACTGTCACCTGCCTCGACATCGACGCCGAGAAGGTGGCGCGGCTTACAAACGGGGAAATCCCGATTTTTGAGCCCGGTCTGGAAGAGCTCGTTGTGCGGAATACCGCTGCTAATCGCCTGCGTTTTACGACCGATCCAGCCACAGCGATCAAAGCTGCCGAGATCGTGTTTCTAGCCGTTGGCACGCCCCCCGCTGCCGACGGTTCGGCCGATCTCACAACGCTCTGGAGGGTCATTGACTCACTCGCCATCCACTTGGATCCTAAGGCGGTTGTGGTTACCAAGAGCACAGTGCCGGTGGGAACATGCGCCGGCATCGAGCGGCGGCTCAAAGACCGCACCGGCAGAGAGTGCTTGGTGGCCAGTAATCCAGAGTTTCTCAAAGAGGGGGCAGCGATCGAGGATTTTCAGAAGCCCGATCGAGTGGTTGTGGGCGTGCGTAGTGCTGCTGTGGCCGATGTGCTGCGAAATCTTTACGCACCGTTTTTGAGAACGGAAAATCCATTTTTGGTGATGTCACCGGAGAGTTCCGAGATGACCAAGTACGTGGCCAACGCTCTTTTGGCTACCAAAATCAGTTTTATCAACGAAGTAGCAAACCTCTGCGAGCGGATCGAAGCCGACATCGATGATGTGCGTCGTGGCATCGGTCACGATAGCCGCATCGGGTTTGCCTTTCTCTTTCCCGGCGCGGGCTACGGAGGCAGTTGTTTTCCCAAGGATGTGCAGGCCTTGGCCGCGATGGCCCGCGACAACGGCATTCTGCCGAGAGTGATGACGGCTGTGCACGAAACAAACCTAGCCCAAAAACAAGTGCTCGGTGAAAAAGTTGCGGCTCACTTTGGCGGCCAACTCAGCGGTCGCACGATAGCCATCTGGGGGCTGGCCTTCAAGCCTCGCACCGACGACATTCGGGATGCCCCGGCGATCGACTTGATTGAGCGACTGCTGGCCAGCGGCGCGTCGATCACGGTCTACGACCCTGAGGCGATGGCCAATGTGCAGGCGATCTACGGCAATCGTCTTTCCTATGCCGCTGGCGCAATGGAGGCTCTCGACGGCGCGGAATGCTTGGCAATTGTGACGGAGTGGGGCGATTTTCGCCGGCCAGACTTCGACGAGATGGCCCGTCGCATGCGGTCCCCCACGATTTTTGACGGCCGCAATCTCTACGCCCCAGCCGAGATGCAAGCCAGAGGATTTCTCTACCACTCGATCGGCAAGGCCCCGGCTGTGCCGTCCACCTGGCCAGCGTAGGGACAAAGCGCCCCCTTACGAGCAGCATTTGTCCGACAGGTTTGACAGTATAAATTGCCCGTGATTAGATTCCCTCTATTCCTTCAGCTCTTTTTAGCTCGGATTTTCTCAGCAAATCCCCCACATCCCGCATCTTTCCTTTTTGGAGTCATTCGCACCGTGAAGTTCTCGACTATTTTTTCGCTGACTATCGCCGCTCTTTTTTCCATTCTTCTTCCGACGCTTGCCGGGGCCGCCGATGCCCCCGCCGCCGCGACTGCCATCGCTGAAAATGTCGCCGCTGCGAAGGGCATGTGGCTGTTTGGACCATTTGGTTTTTGGTGGGCGTTGGCGATGGGCTGTGCCGCGATGGCACTCTTTCAGGCGTGGCAATTTTTCCTCTGGATGAAAAGCCAAGATCCAGGCACGCCACGCATGATTGAAATTGCCGGTTATGTGCGAACCGGTGCCGATGCCTATCTGAAGCAGCAATATAAGGTCGTGGTCGGCTTTTTCTTGGTGATTTTCTTGCTTCTGGCGATCATGGCGTTTGTGCTCAAAGTGCAAAGCGCGTGGGTGCCGTTTGCCTTTTTATCGGGTGGTTTCTTCTCCGGTCTGGCCGGTTGGTTTGGCATGAAAACAGCCACCCTGGCCAGCAATCGCACCGCCGCTGGCGCCGAGCGAAGTCTCAATGAGGGATTGCAGGTGGCCTTTCGCTCCGGTGCAGTCATGGGGCTGACGGTCGTCGGTTTGGGTCTGATCGACATCATGCTCTGGTTTTTCATTCTCTACTGGCTTGTGCCATCGCTGGGATTTCAACCGCTCTCTCTGGAGGAGATCACCGTCACGATGCTGTGCTTTGGCATGGGGGCAAGTTCGCAGGCCCTGTTTGCCCGCGTGGGCGGCGGTATTTTCACGAAGGCTGCCGATGTCGGCGCCGACTTAGTCGGCAAGGTCGAGCATAATATTCCCGAGGACGATGCCCGCAATCCCGCTACGATTGCCGACAATGTCGGCGATAATGTGGGCGATGTCGCCGGCATGGGGGCCGATCTCTACGAGAGTTACTGCGGCAGTATTCTGGCCACTGCCGCGCTTGGCGTGGCAGCCTTTCAGGGCGTTACGCCCGAAGCCTACCGCATGCAGATGGCGGCCCTTTTCCTGCCGATGATCATCGCCGCTGTCGGCACGCTGCTCTCAATCTGGGGCATCTGGCAGGTGCGCACCAAAGAGGACTCCTCGCAGAAAGCCTTGCTGGCTGCCCTCGCTCAGGGCATTAACATGTCGACGGCCGCCATTGTCGGGGCGTCGTTTGTGATTACCTACCTGTTGGTCGGCTGGAGCCATATCAACATTGCCTTGAGCGTGATCGTCGGGCTGGTGGCTGGCTGGCTGATTGGCAAGTGGACTGAATATTCCACCAGCAATGAATACGCGCCGACCAAGGAACTGGCCGATCAAGCTCTCACCGGCCCGGCCACGATTATCATTGGTGGCATTGCCGAGGGCATGCTGAGCACATGGGCCCCTGTTTTGATCACGGGCGCTGCCACGCTTCTTTCGTTTGGCTTTGCCAACGGTTTTGATTTTGAGAATCCCAATACGTTTGCCCTGGGCCTTTATGGCGTGGGCATCGCGGCTGTGGGCATGCTTTCGACGCTCGGCATCACGCTGGCCACCGACGCCTACGGGCCGATTGCCGACAATGCAGGCGGCAATGCCCAGATGGCGGGACTTCCGGAAGTGGTGCGGGAACGCACTGACGCGCTCGATGCCTTGGGCAACACGACTGCGGCAACCGGCAAGGGATTTGCGATTGGTTCGGCGGCGTTGACGGCCTTGGCGCTTTTGGCAGCGTACATCGAAGAGGTGCGGATTGGATTTGATCGCTGGGGCCAAGTTGTCGCCGAGCACATCGAAGGCCAAGACGATCAACGCCTCTGGGTCGACGGCAAGCTCGCGCCGCTGGCCGCCAAGCAGTGGGTGAAATTATCGAAGGGCATCGCGGTGCAGATTGGTTCCAAGCCCGAGAAGAACGCCACATGGATGGTGCTGGATAGCAAGGCGATCCCCGAATTCAAAAAGCTGCCCAACCGCACGCTGATTCAAAACATGCCAGACGAGATCGCCTTGAAAGACCTCGAGAGTGCTGGCCGGATCGTTGCTGTCAAGCAGGCCAGAATGGCCGACTACATGCGTCACTACGATGTGACACTGATGAACCCCAAGGTGCTCGTCGGCCTCTTTATCGGCGCCATGAGCACGTTTGTGTTTTGCGCCCTGACCATGAAGGCTGTGGGTCGGGCCGCCAAGGGCATGGTGGAAGAGGTTCGCCGGCAGTTCCGCGAGAAGCCGGGCATCATGGCCGGAACGGAAATGCCCGACTATGCGGCGCCCGTGGCGATCAGCACCAAGGCGGCTCAGAGGGAGATGGTTTTGCCGTCGCTCTTGGCGTTGCTTGTGCCGGTGGTCGTGGGCCTGTTGCTCGGCGTCGGGGGCGTGATGGGTCTGCTTGTAGGCGGCCTGACAACCGGCTTCTGCATGGCGGTATTTATGGCCAACGCCGGCGGCGCGTGGGACAATGCCAAGAAGTATATTGAGTCGGGCGTTCATGGCGGCAAGGGCACCGATGCCCACAGGGCTGCTGTGGTGGGCGATACCGTGGGGGATCCCTTTAAGGACACCAGCGGCCCGAGTCTCAACATTCTGGTCAAGCTGATGAGCATGGTGAGCATTGTCGTGGCCGGCTTAGTTGTCCGCTACAGCCTTGAGGCTCTGGGGATTTTTTAATTCCCGTGGGCTGGGCATGAGTTCACAACTGAGCTTTCGCGTTGAGGCCGTTGACCTGTGTGGCGCACGCGCGGGGCTTCTGACAACTTCGCATGGCAGCGTGCCGACGCCACTCTTTATGCCGGTTGGCACGGCGGCCACTGTCAAGGGCGTCGATATTGGCCGCGTGGCAGAAACCGGCGCTGGCATGCTGCTGGCCAATACATACCATCTCCATCTGCGGCCAGGCGAGAAAATTGTTGAACAGGCGGGCGGTCTGGCAAAGTTTATGGGCTGGTCGGGCCCGACGCTCACCGACAGCGGCGGCTTCCAAGTTTTTAGCCTGGCAAAGCAGGTGCGTGTCAGCGAGGAAGGGGCCTTCTTTCGCTCGCATCTCGACGGCAGTGCAGTTCATCTCACGCCCGAAGTGTCGATGCAGATCCAAGAGCAACTCGGCGCCGACATCGCCATGCAGCTCGATGAAGTGATTGCATTGCCCGCCGAACGCAGTCGCGTGGAAGGGGCCATGCAGCGATCGCTGCGCTGGGCAAAGCGATGTGTGACTGCTCACCGCCGCGAGGATCAGGCCCTCTTTGGCATTGTGCAGGGGGGGCTAGAACCTGACCTGCGGCAACACAGCGCCGAGGCACTCTGCCAGATGCCGTTTGCCGGTTATGCCGTCGGTGGCCTGTCTGTCGGTGAGGGGCCAGAGGCCATGGTGGCAGCGCTTGAGGCCACGGTGCCGCACCTTCCCTCCGACAAGCCCCGCTATCTGATGGGCGTCGGTCAGCCCCGCGACATCGTGGCGGCTGTGGCAGCGGGCATCGACATGTTTGATTGTGTGCTGCCGACGCGATGCGGTCGCAATTCACTCGCCTATACATTCGAAGGGCCTGTCCGGCTGCGCAATGCCTGCCATGCCAGCGATCAGCGTCCGCTGGAGGAAGGCTGTCCGTGTCGCGCCTGCCAGCACAGTCGGAGCTATCTCCGGCACCTCTTTCTGGCCGGAGAAATGCTCGGGCCGATTTTGGCATCGATCCACAACCTGACATTTTATCAGCGATTGGTGGCATTGCTGCGAGAGGCGATCGTGGCCGATCGATTTGTCGCTGTCTGCGATCAGATCCGCTCTCGTTATCCGTAAGGCTCTTGGCAAAGATGTCGGCTGGCGAGTCGATTGGTCTGGGCTTCCGACCGACAATAAAGCAAAAGCTCTGCCGGTCTTGGCGTTCGCTGGCAAGACCACTACATTTGCCGTTTGCAGCGAAGCCGCGCCGGTGCGCGAATCTTCCCCCGAGTTTTTGTTCTCCGAGCCTGAGTCGTCAATGCCGCCACTGTTTTCGATTGGTTTTTCTCAAATCATTTTTGCAGAAACAACTTTAACGCCGATGCTGCTGGCGCAGGCCGCTGGCCGCAATCCGCAGCCGGGGCCGCTGGAACTCATGATTCAGTACTTGCCGATGGTCTTGATCGTCGTGGTGGCATGGGTGCTTCTCTACAAACCCGAACGGGAGCGAATGCGGCAGCAAAAAGAACTGCTCTTGTCGCTTAAGAAAAACGACCGCGTTGTCACGACTTCTGGCATCTACGGCACCGTTGCCAATGTCGAGCGTGAGGCCGATCGTGTTTTGCTTAAAGTTGATGATTCTGGCAATGTAAAAATCACCGTCACTCTCTCGAGCATCGCCAAGGTAGTCGGAGACGCATCCGAAGCGGCTCCCACGAGTGCTTGACGGCAACAGACTCTCACTCAGACAGATTCTCTCTAAAAAAGACTGAAAGAAAATCGAATGAACCTTTTTTGCCTGCCGGTCCACTTGTTTGCTCAAGCAGAAAGCGCCGTGACGCAAGCCGCTCCCGCAGTGGTGTCGGCGGTGACAGAAGCAGCATCGGCAGCCACCACCCTAGCGCTGCCATGGTATCGCCAAGGTTCGATGATGTTGCCGATCACCGTGCTGACAGTCGCTGTGCCGACATTGCTGGCGTGGCTCCTTGCTAAGCGACTGCGGGCCGCCGACATGTGGGGCCGCATGGCAACTGTCTTGGTCGCGCTGACTGCCGGCATTGTGATTATGGCAATGGGCTGGCCGCCGCGACTGGGCATCGACTTAAAAGGGGGCGTGATCCTCGTCTATGAGATCGATGCGTCTAAGCGGGTGAAGAGCGAGGTCGATGATTGCATTGGCAAGATTGAACAGCTCCTTGAAAAACAGGAGGGCCGATTGGGCACGGCTGTTCGCACTGCAGATGGTCGCATTGCCGTCAGCCTCGACACGACCGATGCCTTGGCACGAGAGTCGTTTTTGAAGTCGGTCGAAAAGCTTGACTTCGGCGATGCTCAGGTGCGATTGGCCAGTCGCAGTGAGGCCGGCAAGGAATTGTCGCTCGAGTTTGATGTGCTGGGTCGGGCAGCTCCAATCGACATGGATAAACTTGTGGCGGCCGTCAGCCGTCGCGTCAATCCGGGTGGTCAAAAAGAGGTCACCGTGCGTCGCTACGGCCTGGATCAGCTGGAAGTGATCGTGCCCGATGTGGATCAGGCGGAAGTCGATCTGATCAAGCGAATCGTGTCGAGCGCAGGAGTGCTGGAGTTTCGCATCACGGCCAATCCAGAGGATCCCCGCCACAAGCAGGTGATCGAATTTGCCACCCGTTCTGCCGGCACGACAGTCAGTGCAGAGGGTCGTCCGATCGGCCACTGGGTGCAACTCGATACGGCTAAAATGGACCCGTCAGAAAATAGGGGACTGGTCACTCGGGCCACTTCCGATGGTCGTGTTGAAGCGCTGGTTGTGCTCGACCGCTTCAACGTCACCGGCGGTTACTTAGTGCGTGCCCTGTCGAGCTACGACAGCAATCTCCAGCCGTGCGTCAACTTTTCGTTTAACTCCTCGGGCGCGGCACTGTTTGGCACACTGACAGGCCAGAATCAGCCCGACAAAGCCAATCGTCTGACGAGTCGGTTAGGGATCGTGCTCGACGACACGTTGCTCTCGGCTCCCACGCTCCAGAGCACGATTTCTGGTGACGGCCAAATCACTGGCAGTTTCAAGCAGGCCGACGTAGAGTTTTTGGTGGGCGTGCTGAATGCGGGCAGTCTGCCGGCAGCTCTCTACAGCGAGCCGATCAGCGAGCAGAAGATCAGCTCGCAACTGGGTGCCGATACGATTCGCTCCGGGGCCAGAGCGATGCTCTTGGCAATGATCGTCGTGCTCTCGTTCATGCTGGCCTACTACCGTTTTTCTGGATGCGTTGCCGATCTGGCGGTGCTGCTCAATGTGGTGTTGGTGATTGCCCTGATGATTTCAGTCAAGGCGGCCTTCACGCTCGCGGGATTGGCGGGGCTCGTGCTTTCAGTCGGCATGGCGGTCGACGCCAATGTGCTGATTTACGAACGCATGCGTGAGGAGGTCGATCGCGGGGCGGCGTTGCGGATGGCGATTCGCAACGGTTTTCAGCGGGCCTTTTCCACGATCGTGGACTCAAACCTGACAGCCTTGATCACCGGCGTTGTGCTGTTTGCGATTGGCACCGATCAATTAAAGGGGTTTGCCGTCACGCTGATCCTGGGCCTCACGCTCAACCTCTTTACGGCGGTCTTTTGTTCGCGGGTGCTCTTTGATTTGGCAGAGCGCAATCGCTGGATCACAAAGCTCTCGATGGGCAGGCTCTTTGGTCAAACCAATTTCAAGTTTGTTTCGTGGATGCAGCCGGCCATCATTGGTTCAACGGCTTTTATTCTGCTTGGAGTGGCCGGTGCGATGCAGCGTGGTCAGGGACTCTTTGACATCGACTTTACAGGTGGCACCAGCGTGCAGGTGGCGTTTAAGGCCGACAAGGGCATGGATGTGGCCGATGTGCGCACGGCCGTGACGGGACTGCCCGATGTGGCTGTGAGTGCGATCACAGGCATGGATGGCGTACCCAATCTGCGTTACAAGATCGACACCTCTTTGCGAAGTGCCAAGGAAGTGGAACAGAAATTGGAAGAGGCCTTCCCCGGACGATTGGCGACCTACTCGATGGGGTTTGGCGAGGTCGTCTCGACAGGATCGCCCGCGGCAGTCAAGAAAGAAGACGACGAAAAACCGAGCGATGATACAGAGAAGGACGCTACCAAGCATGCCGATTCGGGGTCGCTTTCGACGGCAGTGGCGCTCGACTTTCCGGAGAAGATCAACCTCGTCACTTTGCGATCTACAATCAAGGACGCCCTTGAGGCCGAGGGGATTGGCGATGTGCCCTTTGAACTCCAAGCCGAAGGCATGACGAGCCGCACCAAGTCGTATCGCAACTGGGCTTTTTCCACAACGCTCGAGGCGGCCAAGGCCCGCCAGATGTTGGAAGCCGTGGCTCAGAAACTGGCTGGCACGCCAGTCTATCTTTCGGCCAATATGATCGGTGGAAAAGTGGCCGGAAACACCAAGGTGACGGCCGTCTACGCGCTGCTAGCGAGCATGCTGATGATTGTGCTCTATGTCTGGGTGCGATTTCAAAATATGGCGTTTGGGCTGGCGGCCGTTGTGGCCTTGGCCCACGACGTGCTTGTGACGGTTGCCTGTCTGGCACTGAGCAAATTTATGGCGCCTTTCATGGGCTGGGCGCTGATTGATGACTTCAAAATCAGCCTTGATGTTGTGGCGGCGTTGTTGACGATCGTCGGCTTCTCGATCAACGACACGATCGTGATCTTCGATCGTCTTCGAGAGATTCGCGGCAAGAGTCCAGTTGTCTCAGCGGAGATGATTGACAAGGCTGTGAACCAGACGCTCAGTCGCACGATCCTCACCTCGGGTACGGCGCTCTTGGCGACGCTCATCCTGTTTTTGTTTGGAGGGCAGGGAATTCATGCGTTTGCTTTTGCGATGCTCATCGGCATCATCACAGGCACCTATAGCACGATCTACATCGCCTCGCCAATTGTGCTCTGGCTCCAGCAGAGGGCCGTTGTTCCACGGACGCGAGGGGCAACCGGCCGGTCTTCGGCCCAACCCGCCTGAGAAGATCGTTTCCCTTGACTTCAAGGAGCATGAGCAGGCTATTTCCGACTGCGATCTGTCAGTCTAGGGAAACCTTGCCGCGCCAGCCGCTTGGAGCGACGATGCTCAGCGGGGCAGATCTGTCGAATGGGATGGCTGGGCCAAAATAGTTGCAGCCCAATCGGAGCTCAGGCGATTGGCCTCGGGGGAATGTGCGACGCATACTTTTGAGTGTGGCGCGCGCGTCCGGTGCATCCGGATCAGGAATCCCAAGGACAATGGCTAAGCTGGTGCAAACAGTTCGATTCCTCATCGGCGTGTCGCTTGTGGCTGGCGGTGCAATACTCGCCGGCCCATTTGTGTCCTCCGTCGTTGTCGCCTATTGCCGGTCTCTCGATTCGTCGGCCACAGGCTCCGTTCCAGAGGCCATCGGGGTGGAAGGACAGTCCGCTCCGGTTTATGCGAATCGATCGTTTGGAGGCGCAGGCTCTCATGCAATTCCCGATTCCCGTCCAGCGGGTTTGTTTGGCTCGACCGGACAAACAGCGGGTCTGAAAAGAGAGGAAACCCCGCTCTCTTCAGCCGTCGCCCAATCGATTCAAGCGCCACCGTCGCTGCCGGAGGCGTATCTGCCACCCGCGCCACCGCCGCCCTTGCCGGTCAGACCAGATGATGGATCAAATGCTGCTCCGGGCCTCGACACCACCTACCGTTCCACGCTTGACATCCCCCCACCCCCGTTGCTGGATGCCCAGAGTCCTCCGCCACTGGCTGTTGGCTGGTCGGCCCACAACGTGCCGCTAGCCGCTGCCGGGCGAGCCAGCCTGCCACCCGGATCGCCGCCACCGACAGAGGCCAAATGGGCTCCTGCCGTGCCGCTGTCGCCGCCACCGACGGCGGTTGTTGTCCGCGACGGTGACGATCTGACGAGCATTGCCACGCGGGTGTACGGTCATCCAGGTGCTGCGGCGGCAATCTGGGCGGCCAATAGAGATCGCCTGCCCAATCCAGAGCTGCTGCCGATTGGGCTGGAACTCCGCATGCCCCCGTCGTGGACGGTGCCGGCCACTCGCTTCGGACGAGGCAGCGAATCGATCGAGCCCAATGCGGCCATCGTGCAGGCTGGAATGCCGCAGATAGGCAACGGGGCAGGGGTACTGCCGGTGGCATCGTGGCTGGCAGCTCCCCTGCCGCCGCAAGCAATCGCGCCGGTTACCGGGCCAATGCGGCCAGTAACCATTCGAGTTGGTCCAGGCGAATCGCTGGCCTCGCTGGCTCAGCGTTTTTACGGCGATCGGGCCCGAGCTGACTCAATCTGGGCTGCCAATCGCGATCGACTCAGGAGCCCCGAACTGCTCGTTCCTGGCATGGAGTTGCGGCTCCCCTGAGGCGTTTTTTATTCGTCCTTGGGATCCAGCACGAGCGTGAAAAATTTTTGGATGCGAGCGGCAGCATTTGCGGTCCGATCGGAAGCCAGTTTGTCGGCAGAGAGCCCTGTTTCTAACTGCATAAAAAAGGCCGTGGCTTGAGCGGCATTCTCTAATTTTGGTGCCTGCTCACTGCGCCCGCCTCGCTGTTGAAACCATGACTGTGGGCGATAGCGTTTGAGTTGATCAAAAACTTTGCTGGCATCGCGGTCGCCTTCGCCGGCGATGACCAGGATTGGAATCTGAAATTTAAGTCCTTCGCTGGCCAGGGCTGAGACGATAGAAATTCCCTTTGCTGCCCATGTTGGGCTGATCAAGACAAGGGCTCGAACTTGCTGCCCTTGGGGACCTGTGGCTATTGGCCCCCAGGCCCAGTCTGCTGCCGTCCACAGAGCGGCCAACGTGCCGCCAGTGCCAGAGCCGATTACGCAGAGCCGCTGGATATCGAGTTCGCCACTGGTTGATTTATGGTTGATCCAGTTGCGGACAGCTTCGATATCACCGCGGAACTCCGCTTGTTCTCGCACGCGACCGCCAGCAGTTGCAGTGATTGCTTCCAGCTCCTGCCGCTTGAGTGTCTTGGCTTCCAGCACCTCGACTTTGCCGCCGATGCCCAGCCTGGATGTGCTGTCGCCGTGACCTCGCAGGTCGGGAGCTACTACTGCAAAGCCGTTTTTTTGCAGTAACTTAGCAAGGGGATCGACTGTTTTATGGGAGCCCTCCAAGTCGTGCAGTAAAAGAACAGTCGCCAGCGGCTTTTGGCCCGTTGCAACGGGGTAATACCGGGCTGAAAGCGTCAGGCCGTCAGACGTTTCGAGCTGCAATTTCTGGCTGGTGATAGTAACAGGCGGTGCTGCGACAGGCGGTGTCTCGACAGCCCCGAGGCTCGGTGGCAACCAGAACGCCAGAATAAAAACAGTGTAAAAACGAAAAGAATCGCTAAAAAAAGACATAAATGCAGGTTGCCTCCGGAGGAATTTGAGAGCGGAGTGTCGGGGCTGCCAAAAAACGCCGATTTACCGCCTTCTGAGCCGTGCTGAACCGATTTTTCCCCACTCGACAGCCCGCTGTGGACGAGGGGCCAACGCTGCCAGCGAGGAATAGATTAGAGTATGAGAATCGAATAAACTAGCGAAAAATGGAAAAGCCGGCCAATCCAAAATAGAAAGGTGGCTCGAATTAAGCCAGGCCTCGAATCAGGCCCGAATTAAGCCAGGCCTCGAATCAGGCCTGGAAGTCGAATTAAGCCAGGCCTCGAATCAGGCCTGGAAGTCGAATTAAGCCAGGCCTCGAATCAGGCCTGGAAGTCGAATTAAGCCAGGCCTCGAATCAGGCCTGGAAGTCGAATTAAGCCAGGCCTCGAATTAAGCCCGCAAGGGCCTGGAAGTTCCAAGTCCCAATCGCCTTTAAGTGTGGAGAAACCCATGAGCCTGATCAATCAAGCCAAAAACTGGTGGCAGCAGTATACCGGCGAGGAAGAAACCCCTCTCGACGGCGATACCCCCGCTTGGGCAGTCAGCCTGATGATTCACGTCGTTGTGCTCTTGTCGCTGGCGCTTGTGGGTCTGAGTCAATTGCCTAAGACGGACCCCAAGATCACGATCACATCCATCGCCGTCGAGGATATGCTGGAGCCAGCTCAAGCCATTGCCATCTCCGATAACATACCCGAGACAATCGGCGCCCAGAGCGAGCAGAGCACCGACATGGCGGAGGCACTGGCACCGGTTTTTGCCGATGTTTCTGTTGTGCCAGTGACAGCCGATGAGAGTATGATCAGCGACATCCAGCTCGATTTCAGCGATGCTTTGCCCACAGGGCAGCAGATGGATGTGAATGTTGTCGTCAAGGGAGCTTCGGGAGTTGGAACGACCGGTGCGAGCGGGGCCGTCGACAGGCTGACGGCTGAAATCGCCCGTTCACTTGAGGAGCGGCCGACGCTCGTGTGCTGGGTTTTTGACCAGTCGGTGAGTCTCTCAGCACAGCGCAAAGAAATCTCCTTGCGACTCGATCGCGTGTTTGAAGAACTCGGCGCTAATCGCTCCAAGCAAAATAGACCAGAGCTCTCCAACATCGTCGTGGCTTTCGGCAAGACGGTGAGTCTCATAACGCCGAAGTTGACCGAAGAAGTGGCTGATGTTGTGAAGGCCATCGATTCGATTCCGGTTGACGAATCAGGCGCCGAAATGACGTTTACGGCGATTGGTGAGGCCGCCAGGTTTGCCAAGGTGCACCGCACTAGTTCGCCGCGAAAGAATGTGATGATCATTGTGTTCACTGACGAAGTGGGCAACGATCAACCGCTCGCCGATCAGACGGCAGCCGGTTGCCGAGCCTTAGGAATCCCTGTCTATGTGGTGGGCGTGCCTGCTCCCTTTGGCCAGCGAGATGTGAAAACAAAATTCGTCGAATTCGATCCCCGCTACGATTCCGATGTGCAATGGGCTGTGGTTGAGCAGGGGCCAGAAACGCTTTACCCAGAGGTGGTGCGGGTGCGTTCGGGCAATTTGGCAGACGAGCCGATTGACTCCGGATTTGGGCCGTTTAGTCTCTCCAAGCTCTGCGGCAATACCGGAGGCATTTATTTTTGTGTCCATGCAAATCGAAATGCAGAGGGCCGCGTGAGCGACAGTCAAACCGCTGCAATGTCGTCGCAACTGCGTTATTTTTTCAAAAATGAAGCCATGCGGGAGTATCAGCCAGACTATGTTTCGTCCGCTCAGATTGATCAAATGCTGGAAAAAAACATCGCCAAAAAGGCCTTGGTAAAAGCGGCTCAGAGTTCTGAGCTGAGCCCGATGGATTCCCCCAAGATGACATTTCCTCGTCAAGACGATGGCAAGCTCGCACAACTTTTAGGTGAGGCGCAGAAAAAAGCCGCCGTTCTCGAACCCAAGATCACCAACCTCTACAACCTGCTTTTGCCGGGTGTTGCCGACCGGGAGAAGATCAAGGAAAAGCGTTGGCAAGCCGGCTACGATCTGGCGATGGGCCGGGTGATCGCCCTCAAGGTGCGCACAGAGGCCTACAATCTCATGCTCGCTCAGGCCAAGTCGGGGATGAAGTTTAAGAACGCCACCAGCGACACCTGGCAGTTGCGGGCCAGTTCGGAGCTTTCCGTCGGCTCGCAAACCGATAAACTGGCTAAGCAGGCCACGTCGTACCTGGAGCGAGTTGTGAAAGACCATCCAGGCACGCCCTGGGCTCATCTGGCGACCCTCGAATTGCAAAATCCTTTGGGCTATGTGTGGGACGAAAAGCACACTGGCGTGAACGATCCGCCCAAGCCAAGTGGCGGTGGCGGCGGCAATCCACCGCCTCCCAACGACAACAAGAAAATGCTCGCTCCGCCCAAAATGAAGCGACCGATTAAGAATATCTAGGACGGTCTGGATGACCTTATCCGGAATTGAGTCGGATGGTTTTTAGAATATCAGGTTGTCGTCGGCAAAATTGGTTCGGCTGTCGTAAGCGTGAAAAGTGCGTGCAATCCGGCCGGCCAAAACCTGGAGAAACATCGCCCGAAACTGCGCCTCGGAGCGATCGCTTGTGGGAATTGCACTGTCGGCGGGAAAGTTAAAATCATCGAATCGTTTGCTGTAGACGACCTTCTTCTGTGCAATGTCAAAGACGCGTACGTGCGCGGTGGCCTTGCCCCTGTAGAGCGTCGAGCCTTCGTGCATGTGAAACGATTCCAGATCAATGCCGACGACTAAGTCGGCGTCGAGGGCCTTGCCGAGGGTGGGAAAATCAACCCAGGCATTTTCGTCGATCCAACGGGCAATCTCCTGCTGATTGATGACCCGAGCCTTGCGGACATTCTGCGAAAGCAGTCCGCCCACAAGCGACGCGAGTTCGCGGGCAGAGCCAGCGTCGCTGAACTCCAGTTCCACGATCGGCTTGCAGACAACCGCCACATGCTTGCCACGCAGACCTGCAAACTCGGCGGGCTTGTCTTCAGGTGCGATCAGATAGGCGGCCGTCAGCAGAGCTTGACAGCCACTGCATGTGAGCGGAAGCAAAAGAGCCATGAGGATGGCGAATCGAGTACCGCTTAGCCAGGGAGCCATAAAACATCCTTGTGAACAGGGGGTGTCTTCGCTGGAATTTCCAGCGTCGGGGCAGGTGGGCAAGGGTAGTGGGCCAATCGCTCCGGCTCAATGCCGCTTCGGGTCGTTAAAAATAGCTCTATTCATCGGTTTTCTGCCAAGCCCTTTGCGGAACGAGGGAAGTTTGGCGTGCCGGACACAGGGCCGCCGTTGTTCCATTTCTTGCCCATGGTCCGCCCGTCTTTCGGTCGCTTTTGTTCAGGGCTTTTCTGGCGAGGCACCGATCGCGGGGATCATGTCGAGGGCTTGGGCAAGGTCTGTAATCAGATCCTCGGCGTCCTCAAGGCCGACGCTGAGTCGGAGAAAGCCCTCGCCAATATCCTCCGGATAATTGAGCACGCCGAGTTCTGGATGGTTGCCTTCCTGTGGGTAATACTGCACCAGCGATTCGGCGTGTCCCAGACAGACTGCGTGCGTGATCACTCGCAGGCTTGCTAGAAAGAGAAAATAGTCTTTCTTTTCGGCCGCAAGAATAAAGTTGAGCATCCCGCCGTAGCCGTCCATCTGCCGCCGGGCGATTGCGTGCTGAGGATGGCTTTCAAGACCCGGATAGCGAACCAGCTTGACCTTGGGGTGCGACTCCAGGAATTGAGCCACCCGTAAGCCATTCTCGCAGTGCCGCTGCATCCGCAAGGGGAGTGTCACCACGCTTCGCGACATCAGCCACGCGCCGAAGGGGTTAATCGTGGCCCCGAGATGGATGCTGGCTGCATCGCGAATGCGGGTGATCAGATCCTGCCGCCCGATCACAGCACCGCCCAGGCCGTCGCCATGTCCGTTGATATATTTGGTCAGGCTGTGCATCACCAGATCAGCTCCAAGTAGGAGCGGTTGCTGGGCGATGATGCCAGAAAAAGTGCTGTCGACTGTCACCAACGCCCCAACCGTTCGAGCGATTGCGGCAATGGCCGCAATGTCGGAGACGAGCGTCGTGGGATTCGATGGCGTTTCGATGTGAACGAGTTTTGTATTGGGGCGAATGGCGGCCCGTACCTCCTCGACATTCGTAGAGTCAACCATTGAGACATCGACGCCGAACCGTTTGCCAAGGTGCTCGACAAGCAGTCCGTGGATGCCGATGTAGCAGATGCGGGAACTGACCATGTGATCGCCCGCACTCAACAGGCTGAAGAAAACCCCGCCCACGGCGGCCACGCCACTAGAAAAAACAACGCAGTCCTCGCCCCCCTCTAATCCAGCCAACCGCTCCTCTAAATAGCGGGCGTTGGGATGCCTGGATCGCGGATAGTTGAAGGCGTGAGTGTTTTCCCAAGCAAATGATTCGGCGAGTGTTTCCGAGGTGTCGTTGAGTTTAAAACTGTTGGCCATCACGATCGGTCGACGGATTGCTTTGGTCTCCACATCGACGCCTTCACCGCAGTGAATCGCCCGAGTGGCGGTACGCAGGTGGCGGGTTTCTTCGAAGGGCAGATTCATCGAGAGGCCTCATTGTGAGTGGAGGTGTCGTGGGAAATGCGGTCAGCCTCTGACGCATCAGTGGCAAAGAGATCGTAGCGAGTCGGATTGGAGAGCACGCGAATGGCGCTAGCGGCGATCGCCAGGCAGAGAAAGAGGGCGGGAAAGCCGCCCAGATTGGAAAGCATGCGGATGCCTTCGAGCCCGGTCATGATCCAGCAAAAGCCGGCGATCAGCAGACCCCAGGCAATTTTTACCACAGTGCTCGATTCGGAGTCTTCCGGGGAGATGCCCTGGGAGCTGATATTGCTCATCGCATCGGTGATGCCGTCGGCTGTCGTCACAAACGAAAGGAATGCGGTCACCAACAGAATCGGAACCAGAAAGTCTGTCAGCGGAAGTCGTCCCAGAAATGCAAAGAGCACCCTCGTGGGATCCTTGGGATCGAGCAAGGCTCCCAGCCCGGCCTGCTCAAAGAGTTCCATGTGAACAACCGCGCCGCAGATGATGCCCATCCAGAGACCCGTGAAGAGCGCCGGCAAGAGAATGTTGAAGCAGAGAAATGTGCGCACGGAGTAGCCATAGGCGATCCGACCGAGAAACACGCCCATAATCGGTGCCCAGGCAAAGAATGCCGAAAACATCATCTGCGTCCAATCGTGCGGCCACTGCTCCCGTTGAGCGGCGCCGGTGAAGAGCACTTTAGGAAAGTAATTGCCCAAAAAGAGTCCCAGTCCTTCGACGGCAAAGTCGAGGATAAATCGCGTCGGACCGAGAAACAAAATCAGTGCCAGAAAGCCGATCAGGAATGCGGTGTTGATGTTGGCGATAAACCGGATGCCTTTAGTCACGCCGCTGATGGCGGTCAGGACGGAGGTGGCCATGATGCCGCCGATGATCAGCCCCAGCGTGAGTCGTGAGGGCTGGCCTTGGATGCCGCAGACATGGTGGATGCCGCCGGCCAGGATCAGGCTGCCGCCGGCCAGTGCTGCTGAGAGTCCGGCGACAAGTGAATAGAGGCAGACCGCGTCGATCAGGGGCGCGACCGCTGCTGCTCCCTTTCGGCCGAGCAGCGGTGCCAAGGGCGAGCTCAAGCTGAAGGGTTCGCGCATGTTGTAGTAGGAAAACGCAAACATCAGGCCCACCAGCGAGGCGATTGCGTAGGGCGTGACGGTCCAGTGGAGATAGACGGTGGCAATGGCAAACTGCGCCGCCTCGGGAGAATTGGTGGCAATTCCCAGTGGCGGATCCTGGAGGTAGCTGAGCGGTTCAAAGACGCACCAAAAGAGAATGCCTGCCGCGATGTTGGTTGTGAGCACGACGGTGAAAAGCTGCCAGCGTGTCAGCAGCGGCTGTGCACTCGGGCCGCCCAGCACAGTGCGGCCAAAAGGTGAAATAGCAAGAGCACCGCAGAGCATCAGCAGCAGAAAAGTCGAGAGCGACACCAGCCAGCCGAAGTTGCCGGAAATCCAACCGTGCGTCTGCCGCATGACAACGGCAAACGCCTCTGGCTGCCAGAGATTCAGCAGCACCACTGCCAGACAGAGGACAAACGGTGGAAAAAAGACGAGTGGACGAATGGCTTTCATAGACTTTTCAGCAGTCTTTTGATGCGTAAAAAGTCGATCGGTAGTGCGGTGGAGCCGGTGGCGGCCAGATCGGCGGCCGCTTCTGCATAGGCTGGCACAAACTTAAATCCGGCGCCACAAAGGGGACCGCAGAGTGTCACCCGATCGTGTTCGGGATGCTGGTCGATGATCGGCACATCGTCCGGCGTGTGGTCGTAGAGGCAGGTTCGCAGGCCCAGCAGCGGGCCGTTAGCAGCGGGGAAAAACTTACGCAGGCCGACACGGATCAATTCTTCATCCTCGGCATTCGGCTGGCGATCAAAGTTGTCGGGATCGACATCCCGACCATACCAGTGGAGACCGATTTTGTAGCCCGGCACATCGGTCATCATCGGAAAGCCGTAGTAGATGCCCGGATCATCGTCGATGCACCAGCAGGGCAGCGATTCGGGCAGATAGTCTTTTTGATCTCGCAGCGGCCAGACCCAGCCAAAGCTCATGCGATTGGCAGTCATCGGGATCCCCAGGGTGGAGAGGAGTTTTCCGGTCCACGGACCAGCGCAGAGCACCAGCCTGTCGGCAGAGTAGGTATCGCGATCGGTTTGCACGGTGACGCCGGACGCAGTGGCCTGCCAGCTATGCACCTGGGTGTTGCCCAGAATCGTGGCTCCGTTTTGCATGGCCATGCGCACATAGGTTGTGATGGCGAGCTCTGGACGCAAAAGGGCGCCGACTGGATCGTAGGCGGCCCAGTAGGGCTCAGAGAGTTGAAACTGCGGATAGCGTTTGCGAATCTCCAAGAGGTCGAGCTTTTCAAAAAAACCGACCTCACCGGGCTTTGGGTCGCGGGCGTAGTGAGGCACCTCGCTGTGTCGGTGGATGTCGAGAAAGCCGGTTGTAACCATGATGTCTGACTGCCCCGACTCGGCAATCAGTTCCCGCCAGAGCTGGTACGCCCGCAGGATGATTCCTTCGTAGGGCCCGCCGATATAGGGCGCGATCTTGGTCTGTCGGGAATTGCCGTGCGATCCGCCTTGGGCGTGGGGTATTGCAAAGCGTTCCAACCCAAGCACTTTGAGGCCGCGCTTTGCCAAATGGTGGCAGGTTGCTGAACCGACGGCGCCGACGCCGATCACGATAGCATCAAACGATTGGGGCATAGAGAAGAAGGGTCAAAGTGGGGTGGCTCGCGATTCTGTTGAGAGGCCTCTTTTTACTTTAAAAGGCCACCCACTCGCAAGCCGCTGCCCGTCGCGGCCCGGGCTCAAGATGCGGAGTAGCTCCCGCCTTTTTTGGAAGCGGGCAAGACGGGTGGCGTGCGAGCTACGTCGGGCGTCACGAACGTCGCTCCGCTCCCCATCACGAACGGCTTTGCTACTCCCCCGCTTGGAAAGCCCCGAGCGCGAGCGACGGGGGCGAGCGACGGGAGCGAGGCTAGAAAACCCTCGCACACTATGGTGGTGTGTAGACACCAGTTGATGGCGGCGCGATGAACCGTTGCGGCCCGTCAACTCTCCCTCGCTCGCGCTACGGGCTTGTCAAGAAGGACGCGACGCGGCAAGTCCGCGGCGATTCCGAAAGCCCAAGCACGCCAGTGCCATGCCGATGCCGACGAGCACGGCCGTAGATGGCTCAGGTACTGGAACCGCCCCCATTCCGAGGCCGCCGGCCAGTGAAGGAGCGCCATTCAAACCTCCGGCCAGATTACTCGGTGTGTAGCTCAGATACGAGCCCTGGTTATAGAGGCCCGTGGCCAGAATCCCGCTTAAATCGGTGAGATCGACAACGCTGTCGTAATTGAAATCCCCTTGCGTCCAGTTGGAGGTTGCTCCGGTGTTGTATTTACCCGCCGCCAGAATAGAGCTTAAATCTGTGAGGTCGACCACGCCATTGAGATTGGTGTCGCCCTGTGCGCTAAAGGCCACTGTCAGCGAGCCGTTACTGTTGGCTTTATAGCCCACAGCCCGCGTGCCGCTTGCCGCCGCTACGACGCTCGATTCAATTCCGCTGGCCCCATTCCACGTGCCGCCATTTCGGCCGGCAATCACGGCCGCCCGCAAGACGGCTTCTGTCATGCCGCCAGATTGAATCGTCAGCCGACCGTTATCCAGATCAACTTTGCCCGCCACCGAAAGACCAGCCACAACAGCCTGCACGGCCTGGGCGAGCGAGAGCGTGGCACCAGAGCTAACGGTGACACTGCTCGCGGCAAGGGCCGAGGCCGTGGCCAAACTGAGCGTGCCTGCCGAGACGGTAGTGGAACCGGAGAAAGCCGTGGACAGATTGTTATTAGCCGTGTAGTCGTAGGAAATAGTGAGTGTGCCGGCGCCTTCTTTGACGAGGCTCCCTGCGCCCGTGATCGGGCTGGTGATCGAGTTGATAAAGCCTGTCGGATTGGAGACATAGCCAACGCCGTTAAGAACAACAGTCCCCAAGCCGGTGACCAGATTGCCCGTGACGCCGGCCGTCAGGCGGCCGTTATTGAAATTGAGCGTGCTCGTTGCATTGACGAGTTCTATGCCGAAACGACCGTTCACAGCGCCGATTTTCACCAAGGAGGTGTTGGAGGTTCCATTGCCGATGTTGAGCGCGGAGCTAGCCCCCGCAAGAACCATCGCGGTCGAGGTGCTGGGGGCTGCGCCAAAAGTCAGCCCGGTGGTAGGGCTCGGCATAGTTGCGATCACATTATCAATGTTGCTCATGATCAGCGAGCCGCCATCATAGACATCCACACGGTTGCTGGTGCCGCCAGCAACAGAGGCGTTTCCGCCGACGGTCAGTTCCTGACCAAAGATGGCATTGAGGGTGGAACCTACACCTGTGATTAAAATGTAGTTGTTGTCAGCACCAGCCACAAAGCCGATGCCAATATTTTTACCAGTGCCTGTCCCAAACATATCAGCCCGTGCGCCGGAATCCACTTGGAGATAATTGCCGGTAGCCAGATTGGTCTGGCCAATGATCATATGACCATTGCTGCCACCATTCTGACGGAGGTAAGATGGCTGCCCACCGCCGGTTCCGGAAGCTAATATATAATTATTGGTGGTCGCAATTCCATTCACACCCACGCCGATACCCAAGCGGCCAAATATTCCAGTTCCACCCGCAAGCACTTGCGCCGAATTCCCGCTGCCGCCGCCTGCGCCTGGATTTGGGTTGGCCTGACTGCCGCTCCCGCTGCCGCCGATTTCGAGATACGACCCGCTGCCTCTGTTCACGACAGAGCCATAGCCTGTTACAACGAAGGAATTTGAGCTATCAGTGGCCTGATTGCCGACCTTCCAAACGCCAGCTCCGCCACCAGAAGTTTGCTGCATGACGGCACCGTTGCTGACATGCACTAAATTGTTCGAGCCCTGCATGTTTAGCTGGGCACTGTTTCCATAAAGAACGAAGGAGGCTGTGTTTCCAGCAAGCGTCGTCGCGGTATTAAAAGTGCCTGGCGCTGAGATATAAACTCTGTTTCCACCGTTTGCGGTCGTTCCGATGTTAAAGTTACCGGTCAGCAGTTTGCCCGAGCCGCTGACATTGATCGTATTGTTGGCAGAGGTTCCACCAGCGTAGTAGTTGTTCGCAGAACCGCGATTGTTGCTGTTGATAATCATCGTATTCAGCCGCCCGGTGACATTGAGCGTGCTGCCACCCTCCACATTGAAGTAGGCGGTTTTGGCAACAGTATCTTCAAGTGCCAGCTTTGTCGATCCACTGAGCGTGAGCGTTCCTCCCCCGTTGACCAACAGCACGTTGCCATTGGTGCCTGTTCCGCCGTAAGTGATGTCCGTATTGATCGTGCCGGTCTTGCCCGAAGCCACGGTGATGGTTTTGGCCGCGCCGCTATCGGTTGCATAGTTCAAACTACCACCACCGCCGTTGCTGAGCGTTGCGGACTCGGTGAAAGTGATGGCCGAGGGATAGAGTGCGGTAGTCAGGCTTGCGGCATCGCCTGCGGTGAGGAACACAGCGGTGTTCGTAGGCCCGTTGGTGATGTCCCACGGGGTGCCAGCGGCAACGCCGGTCCAGTTGGTGTCCGTGGCGTCCCATGTTGCAGCCGGGCCTCCGATCCAAGTGCCGTCGGCCGCACTTGCCACGGCGGCGAAGAGAGCCAAGAGCGTGAGGCCGACCACGCCAAGGAGCGAGCGAATGGCGACTCGCAGAATTGCGGCCTGAGAAATCGGGCCGCGTCGAGATAGATCAAGAATACTAAAATCGTTCATGCGGCACCCCTTAAAGTTAAAGTCGCGATTTATTGGTGTACCCCGGTGTACCCGCTGATGTACACGTTTACAAATAAAATCCTAGCCGATCCAGCAGGCATATGCAACAACAAACTGGAAACGGTCGTGAAATATTTTTTTGGGTGGGGGGGGGCAGCAATTCCCGGTCTTCGATATTTCCGCTGAAATGCAGGCCATCCTGATCTTGCTGTTCGTAAACGCAGCAGTCAAGATACTTGCCTGAATCCCCCAGTTTACTCCCCAGGCAAAAGGATTTGCCGACCATGGATCTCTCCGCCAGGAAGGCACGCAAGGATCTCTCCGCTGATTCCCTGTTCCGACTGCTTCGCGCCCGCTTCGATCGCATTACCGATCTGCGTGCGGTCGCCGCAGTCGATATTCCCCTCGGCGACGCCCTGATGTCGGCCTTCGCCATGTTCTCGCTGAAGGATCCCTCCCTGTTGGCCTTCGACGAGCGCCGCGACGACCCCAACGACAACTTCCGCACGGTCTACGGCATCGACCACGTTCCTTGCGACACGCAAATGCGAGCC
>Ga0209702_10000704_pt1 | contig 69735 bp, 68 predicted proteins | sample FRY01_FD_187210 | JGI IMG/M metagenome (GOLD analysis project Ga0209702, IMG submission 187210) | Freshwater microbial communities from Lake Fryxell liftoff mats and glacier meltwater in Antarctica - FRY-01 (SPAdes) (version 2) | ecosystem: Environmental > Aquatic > Freshwater > Ice > Glacier... | reverse complement strand
ATAATGCGACTGACAGGGTTAACCCTGGGGAAATAAATTCTCCCCAAGGAATGGGCCAGGTTAATCCCGGGGAAGAAAAAGATGCTCCTGGAATTGGCCAGGTTAATCCCGGGAACGCCAATCTCCTGATTGGCCAGAGTAACCCCAGGGAAGAAAAAGCTGCGCCGGGATTTGGCCAGGTTGTAAATGCCAATCAGGAGATTGGCGATCCCGGGGAAGAGAAATACAATCAGGGAATTAGCGCTCCCAAGTGTTATTTCGGTGAATATCCCCCTGACTTTTTTGATTTAATCATCATTGATGAATGCCATCGTGGTGGCGCAAATGATGAAAGTAATTGGCGCAGTATCTTAGAATATTTTAAACCAGCAGTTCAGCTAGGTTTAACCGCTACACCCAAGCGCATAGATAATGCAGACACCTATCGCTACTTCGGCGATCCAGTGTTCATCTACTCGCTTAAAGAAGGCATTAACGACGGGTTTCTGACGCCGTTCAAGGTGAAGCAGATTTCAACCACAATGGATGAATATGTCTACACCAATGATGATCAAGTTCTTTTAGGAGAAGTTGAAAAGGGAAAGATTTATAAAGAAAAAGATTTCAACCGGATCATCGAGATTAAAGAAAGAGAGAAAAAGCGGGTAGAAATATTACTTAATCAAATAAACCAGAATGAAAAAACCTTAGTGTTTTGTGCCAACCAGATTCACGCTCTTGCCATTCGTGATTTGATAAACCAAATAAATAAAAGTAATAATGTTAATTACTGCCAAAGGGTAACGGCAGATGATGGGGAGTTGGGAGAACAGCACTTACGAGATTTTCAAGATAATGAAAAAACAATACCAACAATTTTAACCACTTCACAAAAGCTATCGACAGGAGTGGATGCTAGGAACATTCGCAACATTGTCCTAATGCGCCCCATCAATTCGATGATCGAATTCAAGCAGATTATTGGGCGTGGTACCCGACTATTCGATGGGAAAGATTACTTTACCATTTATGATTTTGTGAAAGCACACCACCATTTCGCAGATGAAGAATGGGATGGAGAACCCCAAGAACCTGATTTTTGTGAGAAATGCAAAAATTACCCCTGCGAATGTATTATTGAACCACCTAAACCCTGTAAAATATGCGGTAAATCCCCCTGCGAATGCAAACGAGTAACAGAACCCTGTAGGAAATGTGGAAGGCGCCCCTGCGTTTGTAGGAAGGTTCGTATTAAACTAGCCGATGGTAAAGAACGCGTTATTCAACATATGATGAGTACCACCTACTGGCACCCTGATGGTACGCCATTGAGTGCCCAGCAATTTATGGAACAATTATTTGGAAAATTACCCGACTTTTTTAAGAACGAACTTGAACTTCGAACTTTATGGAGCGCACCAGGTACCCGAAAAAAATTACTCGAAGGATTAAGTGAAAAAGGGTTCGGCAAAGATCAACTTTCTGAAATGCAAAAACTTATTGAAGCAGAAAACAGCGATATTTTTGATGTTCTTCGCTATGTTGCTTACACCAATCCACCCGAAACGCGCGAAGTTCGCGCTAACCAAGCTAAAATTTTTATCAATACTCATTTCAATTTAAAGCAACAAGCCTTTTTAGATTTTGTCCTTCAGCATTATGTTACGGTAGGGGTAGAAGAACTAGATCAAGAAAAGTTAACCCCGCTACTACGACTTAAGTACCATAACTCTATCGCTGATGCCTTGGCCGATCTTGGAAAAGCCGATGAGATAGGTAAAATATTTGTCGATTTTCAACAGTATTTGTATGAAACGCCAAATGAAAAATTAAAAGCAACTATCTAAATAATAAACCCAAGACGCCAAAGATCAATCCACCGGCTACAGATGTCTAGTCCCGGGAACGCCAATCTCCTGATTGGCAAAGTCTTTAAGCTGGGAACGCCAATCTCCTGATTGGCTAGGTTCAATGCCAATCAGGAGATTGGCGTTCCCAGAGAAGAAAATTCTCCTCCGGGGGTTGGCGGTCCCAGGGAAGAAAATTCTGCTCCGGGAATTGGCAAGGGTATAAAAGCCAATCCGGAGATTTGCGGTCCCAGGGAAGAAAAATCGGATCGGAACATTTGCGGTCCCGGGGAAGAAAAACCTGCTCTGGGAATTGGCCAGGTTATAAAAGCCAATCAGGAGATTGGCGATCCCAGGGAAGAAAAACCTGCTAACTCATAATCACAGTAATTCCCGAATTGGTTTTCCTCGATCTAAAATATGATAAGGGCGGCCAGTACCATCGAGGAATACACTATCGCTTGAAATCCCAAGTTGATGATAAATAGTAGCGATAACATCATTAAAATGTACGGGACGATCTTGGGGCAAATCACCAATCCGGGTACTAGAACCAACCACAACTCCAGATTTAAGACCGCCACCCGCCATCACAACGGAGAATACTTTTTCCCAATGATCACGGCCTGCATTAGCGTTAATACGGGGAGTCCTGCCAAATTCACCAAACATCGCCACTATTGTTGTTTCCAGCAACCCACGCTCGTCTAGATCATCCAATAGCGTGCTAACCGCAAGATCCATAGGTGGCAGAAGCTTACTCTTCATCAAATTAAAATTATCTTCATGCGTGTCCCAATCTTGGCCATGTTGCTGGTTCAGAGTGTAATTGACCAAGGTCACGGGAACACCCGCTTCTGCAAGACGGCGAGCAAGAATTGTCTGCTGGCCCCAAAGATGATTTCCATAACGCTCCCGCTGCTTAAGCGATTCACGGTTAAGATCGAAAGCGGACCCTGCCACACCGTTTTTTAGTAGTTCATAAGCAAGACGATGGTAGGTATCGAGCGAATTTATTTCCTTACGAGTGCCAGTTTCATTGAGCGCCTTAAGTAGCCCCATGCGATTTCTAAGGCGATTGTTATTTTGTTCACTTGGAAGTGTCAGGATTTCAGGGCCAGCAAAAACACCATCTGCCTTATCCGGCACCATCCCAGAATGCAACGGGTTATAAGTATTTCCTAAAGAACCTGCGGTTGCATAATGAACTCTCTGGCCGAGTTGACCCGAATGAGGAATTGCAACATAACCAGGCAACTCTGGTACCCGTGGCCCTTTGCTTCGGGCTATGACTGATCCTATCGATGGATGGGTCAAATTACGATTCTTGGTTTCAACCGATGCGCCTGCTAGGTCTGCACCCGTCAAGGTCATATGAATAGCGACAGGGTGGCTCGGTGAATCAACAAAAGTGCTACGAATAAGATTAAATTTACCCATATGCTTGGCAAGTAAGGGAAGATGTTCAGAAAAGTGAATACCAGGAATGGTGGTGGAGATATTTCCAAATTCCCCACGAATCGCAGAGGGTGCATCTGGCTTAGGGTCGAAGCTTTCATAATGAGAAAGCCCGCCTTGCAAGTAGATGATAATCGCCTGCTTAGCTGGTGAATTAATTTTGGCTTCCCGGGCCCGTAGCAATTCGGGCCAGAGCATTGCACCCGCTAACGCTCCGCCAGACTGTAGCCAGCGACGACGATTCAGCGTAGCCAAATCATTAATGGGGAAACGGTGCGAGTTGGAATTCAATGCTGAGGATTTTAGCGGATTCATGGTTACTCTTTTACTTGCCATTTCATTCTATCTATTTTCGACATAATATAACGCTCATTGCACGATACCCTTTACCACCTTCCCATGGACATCCGTAAGGCGATGCTGGCGACCCTGAAACTTAAAAGTAAGCTTGGTATGATCTATACCCAAACAATGTAGCATGGTTGCATGCAAATCATGCACATGAACCGGGTCGCGAACAATATTGTAACTAAAATCGTCCGTCTCACCATAGGTTATCCCCGGGCGAATTCCTCCTCCTGCCATCCACATGGTGAAACACCGTGGATGATGATCCCGGCCATAATCTTCTTTCGTAAGCTGGCCCTGACAATAAATGGTACGGCCAAACTCGCCACCCCATACCACAAGCGTGTCTTCCAAAAGTCCGCGTTGCTTTAAATCTTTAATCAACGCTGCGCTTGGTTGATCGGTATCTCGGCATTGACCCACAATTTGAGTAGGAAGCTTTGCGTGTTGGTCCCAGCCCCGATGAAACAATTGGACAAAACGAACGCCTCGCTCTACAAGTCGCCTGGCCAACAAGCAATTAGCTGCAAAGGTTCCGGGCGTGCGAGCTTCAACCCCATACATATCAACCGTCTTGGCTGGTTCTTGAGAAATGTCCATCAACTCGGGTACACTTGTCTGCATAAGATAAGCAAGTTCATATTGTGCAATGCGAGTACTGATCTCAGGATCCCCAACTTCGGCAAGCTGTAATTGATTCATCTTTTCAAGGTCATCAAGCATTCGACGCCTTGTTTTTGAATCGATGCCCTCGGGGTTAGATAAAAAAAGCACCGGGTCTCTACCGGAGCGAAACTTAATACCCTGATGTTTAGAAGGTAAAAACCCACTCCCCCAAAGGCGATCATAAAGAGGCTGATCCATTGGGTTGCCACTTCCATTTGAAAGCAATGCAACAAAAGCAGGGAGATTACGATTCACACTTCCAAGTCCATAACTAAGCCACGAGCCAATGCTCGGCCTTCCAGCAAGCTGGGCCCCGGTTTGGAAAAAGGTGATCGCAGGGTCATGATTGATCGCTTCTGTATACATCGATTTAATAAAACACAAATCATCTGCTACACCTGCGGTATGTGGCAGTAGTTCGCTTAACCAGGCGCCGCTTTTTCCATGTTGGGCAAATCGAAACCGTGTAGGAGCTATGGGGAAATGATCTTGAGTTGATGTCATCCCTGTAAGACGCTGGCCTTTGCGAATCGAGTCGGGTAAATCTTCTCCATGTCGATCTGCAAGTTGCGGTTTGTAATCAAATAAATCCATCTGAGAGGGAGCGCCCGATTGAAACAAGTAAATGACTCGCTTCGCCTTCGCTGCAAAATGAGGCAGTCCATCAAGTCCACCGATCGAAGTAGAAGCTTGTGACTCATTTAATAACGATGCAAGCGCAGCAATTCCAATTCCCGTTTGACCAAAGAAGTGTCTGCGAGTATTCAACAGATTAGCATCTATTAGTGGGTTCATGGTTTGGTAATGGCCTCATCAAGATTCAAAATCAAACCCACTACCACGGTGTACGCTGCTAACTGATTCGGATCCAGCCGCTTATCAATGGGAAATTCACCATACCGAATAAGCGAAAGCGATTCATTCGGATTCGCTCGAAATCTCGCAAGGTTCTCATTAAAATTATTCAGCAGCAGTTTCATCTCTTCCTGCTTGGGCGACCGCGTTAACACCAAGCGAAAAGCTAAACTCAACCGACTTTCATCTGTGACACCGCCTTCATTCATCACTCGCATAGCAAGACAACGAGCAGCTTCCACAAAGGTTAAATCATTCATCAACGCTAACGCCTGAAGGGGTGTGCTGGTTCTACTCTGGCGCACACTACAAACCTCACGGCCAGAGGCATCGAAGGTCATCATGGTGGGCTGGGGGCTAGTCCGCTTCCAAAAAGTGTAGAGGCTACGGCGCCAAAGATTTTCACCATGATCTGGCTCATAATCAATTCCACTTAATTCCTTTAACAAACCTTTGGGCTGATAAGGCTTCACCGAGGGGCCTCCAACCGTATCCACTAGCAAACCACTAACCGCTAGTGCTTGGTCACGAAGCATCTCTGCAGATAATCGCATTCGGGTACTGCGGGCAAGCAGGCGATTTTCAGGATCTCGCTCTAATAATTGTGGCGACACCCGCGAGGATTGCCTATAAGTTGCACTCATTACTAAAATCTTGATCATCTTTTTCACATCCCACCCATTATTAACAAACTCGGTCGCAAGCCAATCAAGCAATTCGGGATGACTAGGAAGCGCACCTTGCGAACCAAAATCTTCAGTTGTTTTAACAAGGCCCGTACCAAAGATCATTTGCCATTGATGATTAAGAGCAACCCGGGAAGTAAGTGGATTAGAAGGATTAACAAGCCAAGTGGCAAAAGCAAGCCGGTTGACATTTACATCTTTAGGCAAAGGGGGAAGGCAAGCAGGCACACCCGAGTTTACCTTTTCACCAAGCTTATCGTATTCACCTCGTTTTAATACAAAGGTCGGGCGGGGCTTTTCCATTTCTTCCATCACCATCACCGTAGGCAACTCATCGATTAACTTCACACGCTGCTCTATTAATCTCTCAACTTTTAATCGGGCATTCCGAATGGAAGGTTCAGCATAGTCTGTAAGGTAGCACTCTCGAAGGGTTGCGGAATGAATTGGGTTGCGTTTTGCTACAGGAATCGCAGCAAGTTCCGTGATATTTTCCACAGTTGAAACTATGCCTATTTCTTCATCTGATAGAACTCGAGAATACACCCTTACATCACTTATCAATCCTTTGAAACGATTAGGCAAACCACCACCCGCACCAATACGCAACGGCTGATTGATCTGAAAACTTTGATTCAATTGATCAAGCAATACTCTTACCTTCTGCGGTTGGCCATTAATAAAAATCTTCACCCCAGATGCTAGGCGAGAACCATCATAAACAACTGCAATATGATGCCATTGCTTTAATGGAATCGCGGTCTCGGTCTCGACTCGAAGGGCATCATCAAGCCAACGCTTGGTAAGATGAAACTGCAATCGGCCTGACTTTAAGAAAACACGATAGCCATCAGAATCTACCGCGAAAGGGAGATCGCTCGTTGGTTCAGCCATGCGAGAAAGAATAGCGCCATCAGAATGAGTGGGTTGCACCCAAGCAGCAAGGGTGAATTTATCGTAAAAACCGAAGTCACCAACATCGCCACAATCGATGTATCGCTTGCCATCGAATAGTGCAGCTTTTTTATTGTCTGCTTTAATAAAAGTAGGACTACCATCTTGAAACTTTGCGGAGGACTTTGCAAGGTCACCTGCTAGTTCAAACCTAGCCTGCAACGATTTTGTAATCGTCCATAGTAAAGGGGGGGCCGAATTTAAAGATTGTTCCCATGCCGATTGTAGCGTATTAATCTTAAGTCCTAAGTCACGCAAGTTTGTCTGTGCATGTTTCAATTCTTTGTCAAGTTTCTCTAACATCTGTTCTTGCAAAACAGTCGGCGCAATCATCATGGGGGGTGAGTTGCCATATTTAATCGCCCGGCCATTTTCCGGAACATTATTAAAGAAGGCGAACATTTGATAAAACTCTCGTTGCGTCACAGGATCATACTTATGATCATGGCAACGCGCACATCCCATGGTTAGACCAAGCCAAACCGTGGCAGTAGTATCCACCCGGTCTACTACATACTCTACCGCATACTCCTCTGGCACGATGCCACCCTCAGCATTGCCCCGATGGTTCCGATTAAACCCAGTCGCAAGTCGCTGTGACCTAGTTGCACCAGGAAGCAGATCTCCTGCAAGTTGTTCGATGGTAAACTGGTCGAAGCGCATATTGCTGTTATAAGCATCGATGACCCAATCACGCCAGCGCCACATCGAACGATCACCATCGCTTTGATAACCGCTGGTGTCCGCATAGCGGGCGGCATCAAGCCAAGGTTGTGCCATCCGCTCGCCAAAATGTTTAGAATTCATCAACCGGTCTACAACTTTTTCATAAGCATTGGGGGAAGTATCATTCAGGAAGGCATTTACCTCATAAGGGGATGGTGGTAAGCCAGTAAGATCAAGAGAAACCCTGCGAATCAAAGATAGTCGATCGGCTTCCGGTGAGGGATGCAGGTTGTTACTCACTAATTTTGCCAAGATAAAAGTATCAATAGGATTGCGTATCCAACTTTTATTTTTAACCTCGGGAAGTGAAGGTCGAATAGGAGGTACAAACGCCCAATGAGGTTCATACTTCGCCCCCTCAGAAATCCAGCGTTTTAGCATCTCCTTTTGATTTAAACTAAGGGTGCGATTGGATTTGAGCGGAGGCATTTGCTCCTTATGGTCGATGGAAAACACCCTAGTGATCAGTTCGCTTTTAGAAACATCACCCGGAACAATCGCCTTCGACTTAATCGCATCTTCGCGAACATCTAATCTCACTCCACCCTTTCTTTTGGTAGGATCCTGACCATGACAAAAGAAACAGTTTTCGGAAAGAATAGAACGGATGTCGCGGTTGAATGAAACTATAGGTGAATCAGATGCGTTAACCTGAACATTCAGCGCCAAAAGAATCCCAAAAATAATTACGCAGTTTTTCATACTTCTATTCTTAGGTTTAAAATTTAGCCTTTACTCAAACAACTCGATTTAAGTTCAATTGCATCAAGGAATAAGAATCTACGCAATCTAGGTATGAGAAAATCTTGGGGTAAACCCTTTTCTTCTACTAAATTTTCAGCCTAAATGCCAATAAAGTCAACACGGAAGTCCCTTTTTAACCATTCGGCCTTTTCTCCACATCCTTTTTAATGATAAAGTTCACCTAATAACAACCTTTATCCTTAAGGATTAAGTATGGCAACCGACTTCTCTAATATCTTTCAGGGCACTCTTACCCTTTTGGGCAGAGTCTCTCTTTGTGCAATCTTTATCACCAACGCAGTGGGTATGAACATCCCCAACTTCGAAGAGGTGGTTTCTTCTATGACTAGGGCAGGGGTGCCTCAGCCACGGGCTGCACTTGTACTTGTGATTGGCGTGCTATTAGCTGGCAGCAGTATGATAATTTTCGGCTGGAAGGCTAAAGTAGGCGGTTGTCTATTATTCATCTATCTACTTCTTTCAAATTATTACTTCCACAAATTCTGGAGTTATAACGACCCTGTAATGTACCGCACAGAAATGGTGCAATTCTTTAAAAACCTATCTCTTATGGGTGCGATGTTATTAATCGTAGCTAATGGTTCGGGGCCTTACAGTCTTGATGCAAGGTCTAGCTCAGGTTTTAGTGGTGGAAAAAAATAACAAACTTAATTCTGGGATCTTCAACAATTGATGGAAGACCCATTAGGAAATATTAAGCAAATACAATAAGTGCTATTGCCATAAAAATGAATGCCTCAAGCTGCGCAATTACTTGTTTAAAAGTTACCCTGTAGTAATATAAATACATTTTGAAAAAATAATTATGTATGATAGGACTGTCACACCATTAATAATAATAAAAAGGGCCTATCGATGATAAAAATTCGAATCATAGCTTTAAAATTCACCTTCATTTTATTGGCTACATTAATTTCGAGTATTGCATTTGCAGAGGCAATTCCATCTGAGAAAACTTTTAAGCCATCTGCCCTCGAGCAAATGGCTTTAAATTTCATTACAGAACATAAATTGCCAGGTACTTCTATTGCAGTGGCCTACCAAGGTAAAATTATTTTTAGCACTGGATTTGGTTTTGCAGAACTCCCTTCAGAAGAAAATAATTTTGTTGGGCAAGTGGCATCACCATCTTCTCTTTATCGAATTGCAAGCATTTCAAAACCAATCACCGCCATAGCCATTATGCAACTGGTGGAAAATAAAAAGCTAAAGTTAAGTGATAAAGTTGTTGATGTACTAAAACTTGAACCGTTTTTAGAGGGGAACGCAACGCCTGACCCACGCTGGAAAGAAATCACTATCGAACAGTTATTAAGGCATCGTGGTGGGTTCGATAGAAACAAATCCTTTGATGCAATGTTTAGATCAGTAACAATTGCCAACGCAATGAAAAAGCCATCCCCGGCTTCTCAGGAAGATGTTTTAAGGTATATGATGGGTAAGCCACTTGATTTCAATCCGGGGGAAAAGTTTGCGTACTCGAACCTAGGCTACTGCATCCTAGGCCGAATCATCGAGAAAATTTCTGCAATGACCTATAATGATTATGTTCAAAATAATATCTTCAAGCCTCTTGATATCTATGAAATAAAACCTGGCCGTTCCTTAAAATCTAACCGCCTTACCAACGAAGTGGTTTACTATCCTCCAAACCCCTCCAAGGTTAAAAGCGTTTTCCCTCCCTATGATCTCGTCGATTCATCTTATGGTTCTAATGACCACGAATCCCTCGACTCGGTAGGTGGTTGGGTCGCCTCGGCTCGGGCCCTTGTTAAGCTTGCTTCTAGCCTTGATGATAATTCCTTGCGCCGTGTGCTTGGTAAGGAAGCAACTGCCACCATGTTTTCAAAATCTGATGCAAAACCCGAACTCGATAAAGAGGGTAAGCCACTTCCAAATTACTACGGGCTAGGTTGGAATGTTAGACCCGTCGGGCAAGCAAATGCTAACACTTGGCATAATGGTTCCCTCTCCGGAACTTCAACTCTTCTAGTGCGAAGGCACGATGGGTATACTTGGGCGGTGCTCTTCAACGGTAGTAAAGATAAATCACCCCAACCTTCTACAGTTATTGATGCTTTAATGCATAAAACCATCGATTCTATGCAAGCCTCTATTACAGAAACTTCTTTTTCCGAACCTGTAAGACTTAAAAGATTAAGGATAAATCGTGATTAATTTACTATTCACCTGCATATTTGCATCCGGATTTTTTCAAGCACCAGAACTACTTCCTAAGCCAGGCGATACCGTTCTTTTCCTAGGCGATAGTAATACTTTTTCAGGCCACTTTATTGCGAACCTCGATCTTTACCTTACCCTTAAAAATAAACCGAACATCACTCTTATTAACCTTGGCCTGCCCAGCGAAACCATCAGTGGGCTTAGCGAAAAAGATCATCCCTACCCAAGACCCAATGTTTACGAAAGGCTCGACCGTGCCCTTAATACAATTAAACCCAATTATGTAATTGCTGGCTATGGCATGAACGATGGCATTTATAGTCCCTTTGATTCTTCTCGGTTTAATAACTATCAGGAAGGCTACACCAACCTGATTAAAAAATGTAACGCGATCAACGCTCGGGTAATGCTTCTAACGCCCGACCCTTTCGAACCCTTGCCCGTAAAATCAAAACTCCTACCTTTGGGCAAGCCCGATTACAGTTATAAAAACCCCTATGAAGATTATGACTCCGTTTTAGAAAAATATTCAAAATGGCTAAAAACACTCGAAACAAAATCAATGCCTGTAGCAGATGCCCATACTGCGATCCGTTTGTTCCTTAGTAAACAAAGAGAGACACAAAAACCTCCAACTTATATTTTCTCGGGCGATGGTATTCATCCGAATATTTCAGGGCATTGGCTTGTTACACACGAAATCCTTAAAGGTTGGAACGCACCTGCTTTAAATAACATTGAAGTTCAAGCAACTTCTATACCCCTTAACATCAACCTAACAGGGAAACTGCCTTTTGTTGCAGATCCCCGTTGGGATAAACCTATCACCGAGCATTTTTCCACATCCTTTGGAAAACAACTTCTTATTGTTAACGGCTTAAAAGAAGTTAAATATAAGCTTGTTTCAGCAAAAAAAGAGTTAGGGGTTTTTACTAAACAAGACTTTGAATTAGGTATAGATCTCACCCGTTTCAAAACCTTGGAATCTAACCTAATTGCACAAGAAATAAGAAACCTTTGTGCAGAGCGAACTAGAGTACTGGGTAATGCTTGGCTAGATTCGATAGGCCACAAGCGCCCCGACACTCCCAAAGGTAAGCCATTAGTTGAAGCCCAGAAAACTTATGAAGAAATCACCGACAAGATAAAAAAACTTCTCGCAACCAACCTAGAAATCACTTTAGAGTCTGCAAACTAAAAGTTGGAAAGCACTAATCAACGATTTTAAGGATTCGATTATTACTGCTATCGGTAATGAAGATATTACCGGAGGGGGAAATTTGCACGCCATGAGGCTGGAAAAGTTCGACTTTTTCAGGTGGGCCATCAAGCCCGGAGGTGCCTTTTTTCCCCGTGCCCGCAACCAAAGCAGTGGTTTCTTTTTTAGGATCGTAGCGAAGCACCCGATGATTTTCAGTATCTGCAATAAGCACGGAACCATCGCGATCAAAACATAAATGTTTGGGGCCATTAAGTTCAGTTTGCAAAGCAGGGCCGCCAACGCCTTTATCACCAACTTTACCAGTACCGACCACAGTGCGAATCATTCCTTTAGAATCAACCCTGCGCAGTGCATGGCCACCCCGTTCGAGAATATAAAGGTTGCCAAGGTTATCCATAACAGCGGCTCTAGGGTCAGAAAGAGGGTTATCAATGGCTTTTGAATTATCAGGGGGTACCCCTTTTTTACCGTTGCCTGCCAGGGTGGTAACAATGCCTGAATCCAAATTCACTGCACGAATTCTGCGATTTTCCAAATCGGTAATGATAAGATTTTTTTTATTAGAATCGAAAGCGATGCAATAAATACCAGTGAAGGAAGCTTTAACTGCGGGGCCACCATCGCCAGAAAAACCTTTTTCCCCAGTGCCAGCAAAAGCAGCAACTAAATTAGTTTTCGGATCGATCTTCCGCACCCTATTGTTCAAAGTGTCCGCAACGAAAATAGAATCATCACTACCAATGATAACGCTATGCATACCGTTGAAGGTAGCCTTGGAAGCATTAGCGCCATCGCCAGAAGACCCTTTTTCACCGGTACCAGCGATAAGGGTAAGCAAATTTTTTCGGTCAACTTTCATAACCCGATGCCCAGCGATTTCGATGATATAGAAATCGCCTGAGTAATTCCAATCGAGACCGAAGGGACCTTTTAATTGCACTTCTGTTGCAAGAGATGGCGGGGGATTTTTGCCCGAGCCCGCAACAAGTACAATTTTAGCAGCCTCTACATTTACAAAACTTAATAGAAACAAGGCAAAAATCGCAAATGCCCTAGACATAAAAATATCTCTACTTATTAAAGCGGAATGTAAAGCAAGATATATCTTAATGTTTTGTGCAAACTACAGAAATGAAAAACTTACACTAAGTTAATTAAACTTTTATGTAATTAATAATCCGTACTATTAATCTCACCACCACCCTTAGTAATGAATGCTGCAAGCACTGTAATTAAAATGCTTTCTTTAAAAAATCTTACGCTGCCATCTGCAAAAGCAACATTAGCACCACCCGTATGAAAACTATAAATATCACCACTTTGATTATTAGTATTCATTGCAGCGGTTCCATTGGCATTGGCGGTGCCATTTGCATTTGCACCTTGAAGGGTAATCCGATTATCAGCAGAAGCCCAAATAGTCGTGCCTGTAGTAGATGCGGTAGTGCAATTACGAAGAACGCAAAGCTTATCCCTGCCAGCTGCTTCAGAATAAAGCATCGTATTACTGGTTCCATCAGTAATTTCGGATATTCTGGTTGGTCCGTTTTGTCGTAAAGCACCTTTACTTCCTTCACCTGCCCAAGGAACCCCAGCTGCAATCACCGTGTTAGTAAAAGCTATTTCAGTTCCTGTTGCATTTTTAGTGGTTTTAATCTGGGTTGCTCCTGCATAATCACCAGGCCAAGCGTTTATAGGATTAGCATTAGCAACGGTTGGGTAAACCGCACCACCATTAATATTTGTTGCTGCACCTGGTGCACTTGGTGGAGCATATGCGGCTGCGGGACTGATGTAAGCTATGCCAGGAACGGTAATAGCATCCGTTGCGGGGCTTGATGGACAACGAAAAACTGGAAATTTTATTATTAACGCCGCGGCATTTGATGGGTCGCACCAGTCATTACCAAAAACATAAAGCGGTAGAACTGCATTTTGCTCAACATAAGGTAATAAAGGAACTAAGCCGCTACACCGACCTTGAGTACCACTCGTATTGCCTGGTGAAGCTACAGAACCCGCAACATAAGGAATGTAAGGAGGTTGGCTATTATTCTTGGTAATAGCGTTATGAGGAAACCCTGCGTAGGTAGATTCATAGTTTACAGCGGCTAAGCCAAGTTGTTTCAAATTGTTTGTACATTTAAGCCTAGAAGCTGCTTCACGAACCTTTTGCACTGCAGGCAAAAGTAATCCAATAAGAACTGCAATAATTGCTATGACTACTAGCAATTCGATAAGAGTAAAACCACTTCGATTAACCCTGAAATTAGATATCATAAATATCCCTTTGTAAAAAAGTAATATTGAGAAAATTAATATAACTTAGGAGTTACGCAGTTGGAACTAAATCGCCCCTATTCGGGTGGAATTTGGGAAAGACAGGATGATCAGAAAAAGATGAAAACTGCCTAAACAACCAAATTATGGGCAACTGCGTAAGTCCTATAACTTTTAAAAATGAAGAAATAGTGATGGAAAAATAAAGAATTGAAGAATAATTGAAGAAGACAAATTAAGAAACCCGCAGTGTTTTACCTACTGGTAATTCCTTGCGGGCCATACTGTTTTTAAAACTAGACTACTATTACTAATCAAGATTATAGACTTCACCGCCAGAGGCAGTGACTATAGCAGCAGCTGTTTGTAGCGACATTTTTGAATTAAGAAACTTTACCGAACCATCAGCAAAACCACAGTTAGAACCCCCATTATGAAAACTAAAAACTTCATTATCATTAGAAGCATTCATAAATTGGGAAAATTTTGCACAGTTAGCAGCAGAAATATCGTTCTTCTTCCAGTAAACATTGACCCCTGCTTTAATAGGCATCGCAAGCGATGTATAATCTGCCGCTGTTGCTGATGGATTAGTTAAATCAACGCTAAAAGGCCCATCGCTATCAGCCCAGCAAAAGCCTTGATCATTAACCCCACTTGCGATTTTCTTACCATTCAACCAAAGATCAGGGCGGGCTGAACATTCCCAGAGCATTCCAGTATTTGATAGCCCATCAGTGATTTCCCCTACTTTTCTTATCTGATCTTTGAACATTACGCTGTTAACTTGACCAGTTGTTGCAAGAGTTGCCATATTAAAAACACCAGAATACTGACCCGCTTTAAAGGTGTTAATCGTATCGTAATCAGTAGGACCAAAATCTTGCGTATTATTTAAGGTAACGTTGTTAGATCCAAAAGCCTTCGTTACCGTTGTCATTAAAGTCCGACCTGGCGTAGAAGGGCAAATATAAGTATTAATTTTAGTCGATACCGCAGTTAAGTTAGCAGCATCGTACCAGTTTTTATTGGTGTTATACAACTTTCCCACATTACCTTGCTCGATGTAATCTAGGGCAAAGGCTCGCCAACTATGAAAAGTTCCACTAGGGTTTCCATTTGCCACTACACCGGTTGTCCAAGAAGAAGCAGGAAAATAACCATAAGTAGATTCAAAGTTGTGCATTGCCAAAGCAAGTTGTTTAACATTATTGGAACAACTCATTCTTGCTGCTGCTTCACGAACCTTTTGCACTGCAGGCAAAAGTAATCCAATAAGAACTGCAATAATTGCTATGACTACTAGCAATTCGATTAGAGTAAAAGCACTCCTAATTTTAAACCTTAACGCAATCATTTTAACCCCTTTTTATCTTTAGAAAAAGTATTAAGAAATCAAAAACCATATACAATGCTATAATAGAATTTTAAAATGAAGAAATGATGTTAGATAAATGAAGAAAAGCTTAAACATTGAAGAACTTTTACACTTCAGTTCTTCATCGAATTTTAACACAAAAGTTTTAGACTAATTACTGCTAAAACCTACTTGCCTGGGGAACAAAGTTCAACTAAATGGCCATCGGGGTCTGCAATAAAAAGCTGTAAATAGCCATCTGGGCGAATTTTCGGTCCTGAAATAATTACCACTTCCAATTTTTTTAGTACTTCTAAAGTTGCAGCGGTATCTTCAACTTCAAAGGCAAAATGTGGCCCCCGGGTCATTCGTTTTTCAAGCGATAAAAGATTCCCCGCGGGCGCTGATCCTTCATATTCAAGAATCAAATGAATTTGAATCTTACCAATTTGAAACCATAATCCTTCGAATGAAAAATTAGGGCGTGGCACCATTCTTAAACCTAGTATATCACCATAAAACTTTCTTGATGCTTCAAGATTTTTCACCACCAAAGTTATATGATCAAAAGCTTTTATTAAAACGGGTGATATGCTTTTTTCAACTTCTGCTATTTCATTAACAACTGTTACAACAACTGGGGCCAGTTGCATTTTTTCAACCGCTTCTTTACCCGTCATACCAATAAAAATTCCAAAAGAGGCTGCTTTAGGGGTCACCCCCACAATCTTGGCTTCTAACAAATCTTCTGGCTCTTTAAGCGGATTTAAAGGTGTACCTTTCGCAATAGCAATTGCTTGATCAAATTCCGCTGGGGTTTTAAGATCGTAAATCCCGCAACCAACTATTCCCGCAGGGGTTATAATTGAACAGTACTGACCTTGGTTCCAAAGGTTGGAAATTCCCAACGCATAACCATACTTAAACTGTATCCAGCGGGAAGAAGTCGAGGGCAGTTCAGGCATAACAAATCTCGAATTAATTAAGCACCGTGGTAATCGATCTCGGTAACCTGCAATGCATACTTGTGAATAAAATCTCTACGAGGTTCGACTTTATCACCCATAAGGGTACGAAACATCTCATCTGCTTTAAAAGCATCATCAAGTTTAATTTGCATAAGCGTGCGAGTTTTAGGATCAAGGGTTGTATCCCAAAGCTCTTCTGGATCCATTTCACCCAAACCTTTAAAGCGTGTTATGGTCATACCTTTTTCACCAACCCTGCGAACTTCCACCATTAAACCCCGCAAATGCTCGAGGTTTTTACTTTGTTCACCATTGGTAAGCACAAGCCTAGGAAGCGGTTCACGACCTGCAAGCCGAATAGGCGGGATTAGATCCGTAGGAAGCAATCCGAATTCTTGAAGTTCGATAATAGTCTTGTTAATATCTCGAATCTCGTGAAGCTCTTGAACATAAAAAATGTCTTCAGGTGCTACCGCTGGAGTGGAATCAACAACAGGAATAGTACCATCCGCATTGGGTGTAACATTCGCGGGTGGGGTAGCAATAACAGGCTGCTGATCTTCATTACCTGCAATAAATTCTTTACCAGCTTTTTCTTGTTCTTGCTTACGGAAAGCATCAACTTCATCTGGGTTAAAAAACCAATGTTCTCTGCCGGATAATAAAACTCTGAAAAATGGCAGGGCATTATTTTTAACTCGCTCGATAAGAACCTTAAGGGAAAGCCCGCGCTTTTCTAAAGTTCTAAGAGCATCTTCCATACGGGAAGTCAGTTTAAGCAACTTGGCAAATCGTACCCCCTCGAGTTCAATCCTCTCAGATTTTGAACCTTCGAGCGGCAGAATAATAATTCCCGTGCCTTCAAGACCCCGATTTAGCAATTCAGTTTGCATTTCTTCAGCGGTAGCAACATAGCGGGTTTGCTTTTTCTGCACCACTTTGTAAAGTGGGGGCCTTGCTACATAAATATGCCCATTTTCTACTAATTTCGCCATCTGCCTGTAAAAGAATGTTAACAGCAGCGTTCGAATATGCTGACCATCAACATCGGCATCGGTCATAATAATAATTTTGCTATAACGAAGAGAATTTTTTACAGCATCGTAATCTTGCTGATTACCGATATCTACGCCAATTGCAGATATCAAACTGCAAATTTCAGTATTATTAAGCAAGTTTTCAAGGCGTGCCTTTTCAACATTAAGGGGCTTACCTCGCAGGGGCAATACCGCCTGATACATTCGATCACGGCCTGCTTCTGCACTTCCACCCGCACTGTCACCTTCAACCAAGAAGAGTTCAGATTCATCGGTATCACGGGTAGTGCAGTCGAACAATTTTCCTGGGAGTCCGCCGCCACTTAAAATATTTTTCCTATCACGGATAGCTTTTCTTGCTTTAACAGCCGCTTCGCGAGCTTCGGCAGCGTTCATAATCATATCGAGAATGATCTTAGATTCCTTGGGGTTTTCTTCCATATACTTGCCTAGCTTTTCAGCAACAGCAGAAGATACCGCCCCTTCAACATCCGAATTAAGTAAGCGAATTTTATTTTGCGATTCAAATTGAGGCTCTGGATGTTGAATACTAACCACCGCGGTAACCCCAGTGCGAAAGTCTTCGCCTATGGGCCTGATATTTTTAAAAAGCTCGAGCTTGTCGCCATACGCACCTACCGTACGGGTTAAGGCTGCTCTAAAGCCACTTAGGTGAGTACCGCCAACTGGGTTATAAGCATTATTGGCATAACACCGAACGCGTTCTTCATCTTCGCGTGTGTATTGCAAAGCACATTCGACCTTAATTTCGCCCACCGAGTATTCAATATAAATAGGTGGATGAATCACATCGTGATTACGATTAAGATGCTTGACGAATTCAGCAATACCGCCATCATATTTAAAAATTTCCACTCTTCCGGTTCGGTCGTCAGTAAGAGTAAAAGCAAGTCCTTTATTAAGGAAAGCGAGTTCGCGAAGTCGTTCTTCAAGAGTATCCCATTTAAAATCGCGATCTTTAAAAATTTCGTGATCGGGTTTAAATTTAATGCGCGTGCCTGTAGTGGTTGCGATACCAATATCTTTAACTTCGGTGGTAGCTTTACCGCGTTCATATTCTTGAACATAAGTACGGCCATTACGACGAACTTCCGCTTCCACCCAAACACTAAGCGCGGTAACAGCTTTAGCGCCCATACCATGTAAACCAGCGGAGACTTTGTAAGCGCCCTTATCAAATTTTCCCCCTGCACCAACGGTGGTAAGAACTACTTCGAGGGTAGGTTTTTTTGCCTGAGGATGAATATCGACAGGAATACCACGGCCATCATCTTTTACGCTGATACTACCATCAACATAAATATGGACTTGTATATTTTTACAAAAGCCTGCAAGTGCTTCATCAACACTATTGTAAATAAGTTCGTAGACGAGGTGGTGCAAACCGGAAGTATTAATATCGCCGATGTAAACGCCTGGCCTACGACGAATATGATCAGCATCACGAAGGATTTGGACATTATCGCTGGTGTATTCAGCAGAGCCGTCCTTGCTAGGTTCAATGCTAGGTTCAATGCTAGGTTCAATCAAATTTTCTTCAGTCATCAAAGAACTCCATTTTCTATCATCAAACTTTTCCGTAGCGAAAACGCAAGTCTGTCAGCACAATGCTGGGCAAAAGCTTACGCAACCTGGCAATAATCGGTCTTTTCTGATACTGCGATAACTCTTGCAATAATGCAGAACTATCAACCGAGACCTCAAGCACACCCTGCTTTAACACCAAGACGCGTGTGTGTTCCGCGTATTCAACTCCTGCGGCTTGCGCCCAAGATTTTTCGAGTTTTAATCTTTCTTGTTTTCTTCCCCAACCTTTAGCGACAAATAAGCGGGCCAGTATATCACCTAGTTTTTCGGGCCCTTTTTCTGGCTTGAAAAACTTGATCCCCATTTTTATACCTCATCCTTTTAGGTTAATGGCATAATCAAATATTTGTAATCTTCCCCAAACTTAAACAATGCAGGACTTACCGAATCTATTAAGTCTAATACTACTTCCGCATCGCTTGGTAACACTTTTAATAAATCAGTTACAAAACTTGGATTAAATGATATTTCAATTACTGGGCCATCATAATCAATCGAAATTTCTACCTTCGATTTACCAGAGGTTACCCCTTGAGCCTGCAACACCAACTTATTTGAACTGAATTTAAAAATCACTTTCTTGACTTCATCATCAGCCATAATCGCAGCTTGTCTAACAGCGGCGCCAAAAATTTCTACTTTTAAAATCGCCTTAGCAGAAGACTTTTTAGGCAGAACCATTTTATAATCAGGAAATCGCCCCTCCACCAACCTGGTATAAATTAAAGCTCGTTCAGTCTTAAACAAAACTTCATTTGGACGAAAACAAACTTTTATACTTTCCTGATCATCAGAAAAATTACGATCAAGCAAATTTAACGCCTTACTAGGCACCACGGGCGCCTGCCCTTTTACCGAATGACCTCCGTGAACCGATGCAACACCTTGGGTCCAAGCTAACCTTCGACCATCGGTTGCAACTAGCCTAACAGATTCATCCTCAAGTTCCCAAAGGGCGCCAGTCATTGTGTAACGAGCCATTTCAGATGCAGCTGCAAAAACGGTCCTCCGAATCATCCCACGCATTGTAGCAGCGGTTAGTTCGTGATATTTATCATCCGAAAAGATCGGAATATCTGGAAAATGCGCTGGGTCTTCTCCAGGCATTTCAAAATCTACTGATTTTCCCGAAACTCGGGTTGCATCAATATCGGCTTCTAAATGAATTTCTACATCTCGCATTTCCCGCAAAATCGAAATCAACTTCGCAGCAGGAAGAATCGCTTCGCCCGGCTCTTCTACCACCACGCCCGCTACATCGATTCGAATACCTAATTCAAGATCGGTCGCCATCAATACACAGCGCTCGTTATCCGCTATGACTTTAAAATTTTTCAGAATCGGTTTTACATCTTTGGATGAAATTGCTGAACTTGCTACCTGACAGGCAGCGAGCAAAGCTTCACGGTTGCATATAGCCTTCATAGTTCTGAATTCCTCGTACTGATCATTCTCTCATACTTCTTAATAGTAAAGATAAATATAGTTTATTACTTTTATTGAGCCCCATAAGTGGGATGTCAAAAAGGTATTTAAAAATCATTTAAACTCTTTGTGAGTATAGAGTTATCATATTAAAATTCTTGTGCAAAACCTGTTATTTCAATGTAAATTGGTGGTTACTCTTGGTTGTCGAAATGTTGAAGGAAGAAAAGATAAGTGTAGAGATGACCAGAAATAACCGCGACTGAACATTGTATTGACAAGTTTTGAACAAGCTGAATTACGCTAAATCAAGTTCTATTTGGCGAATGGTGCCTGAAAGATTGGTGTCGTTATCTAGCGCATCTTCAACCTTTTTGCAGGCGTGCAGGACGGTAGAATGTTCTCTGCCACCAAAGAATTTTCCTATTTCTTGAAGCGACATTCCCGTAAGTCTGCGAGCTAAATACATCACAATTTGTCTGGGAAGGATGATTTCTTTATCGCGAGATCGAGTCTGCATTGACCTAGGTGTGATGTGAAAAAGTTTGCCTACTTTGCTGGCAATTGATTCGACACTGACGGATTTTTTAAGCTGCCCAGGGGTAGAAAAAAGCCTGTCTAAGTCTGCTCGATTTATGATTTTTTTTGAATTATGACCTAGGTTTTGAACCATGTTTGTAACCCGGTTGCAGATGCTTTGTAATCTGCGAATGCTTCCTTCTGCTTGATTTGCAAGCCATTCGAGGGCAGCGGTTTCAATTTTTATGCTAGATGCTTCAAACTTCCGGTCTAAAAAAAGCATTCTGCTTTCAAATCCAAGGGTGGGCAATTGCAAGATTAAACCCGAGGTAATTCGGTTGATAAATCGGTACGAAAATTTATCAAGTTGGTTGATATTCAACGATGAAGACATAATGGTTAAATTACGCAACCCAGTTCTTTCATCAAGAATTCGCGCAATTATATCTGCTTCTCTTGCTTTAAGAAGTTGGATGTCTTCCAAAACTAATAGGTCGGTATCTATGAATTGATGACGCAATATTTCATAGTCATCTCGGTTGTTAATTTCGGCGTCTCGAAGCGTGGTGCAAAAATCGGAAGCACGCATTATCTGAATAGTTTTATTGGTTGAAACTTTTAAAACTTTTCGACATAAAGAACCTAATAGTCTAGATTTGCCCGACCCCGATGGCCCCTGCAATAAGCAAATAGAATCGATTCGCTTGGGCGTTCGCACCAATAATAATTTCCCTAAGCGTTCCAGAGATTGTCTGGCAAGCCGGTGTTCGGGGAAACTTAGTCTTGGCGAATGAGGCGTTGTCATTATCATCCTGATAAAGCTAATTGGGTGAGAAAAAGCAGCAGCTGACTTCATTTATGCTACTTTCTCTGGGCTTAACTTGCAATCCTAACCAAGGATTCTAAGCAAAATTTATGATTCTTTCATAATTATCTTACTTTGATGAATCGTAATTTCTTAACGCTTTGACCGCAATTCCTACTCTTCTCGCACCTTCAATCACCTGATTTACATCAAGGTGGATTCCAAAGCTAAAGCGCATTGAAGATTTTAAAATGTCGGGGCCAACCTTCATTGCAAGTAATACAGGGGAAGGCAAAAGAGACCCGCTAGAACAAGCTGAACCCGTAGAGCAGGCGACACCTGCAAGGTCTAATCGCATTAAAAGAATATCTGCTTTTAAACCTGGAAAACCAAGGTTTAGGGTATAGGGCAGGTCTGGGTCGGTGTCGCCATTTAAGACAACATTGGGCACAAGAGTTTTAATTTCGTTGAAAAAGGAGTTGCGTAAAAGAGTGATTTTTTCTTTTCTAATAAGTAGTTCTGTCATTGCTATTCTTAAAGCACAAGCCATTCCTACCGCAAGTTGCACCGGTTCGGTTCCTGGCCTTAAACCCTTTTGCTGGTGCCCCCCCAAAAGCATAGGTTTAAGAACGGTTCCTCTGCGAACAAGAAGGGCGCCAATCCCTTTTGGGCCGTGAAATTTATGGGAACTAAGGCTAAGAGAATTGACACAAAGCCTATGAAAATCGACCCTCATTTTGCCAACTGCTTGCACCGCATCCGTATGAACCCAAGTCTTTCCTTGTAGCTCGGAACCAAGCAATTCAACAGGCTGTTTTACCCCAGTTTCGTGGTTCACAACCATAAGTGTTGCAAGCCTAGTGGTGCTATCAACGAGAGACATAAGTTGGTCGAGGTTGGTTTTTCCAGAGGGGCCGTTCCCTAGCCAGCGTAAATCAAAACTTTGTTTTTCAAGGGTTTTTAGGGGCTCCGAGATGGAAGCGTGTTCAATTTGAGAAGCGATAATATTTCCCGAAAGACCAGAAACTGCGCTTGTAATTGCAAGATTATTGGCCTCGGTCGCACCACTGGTAAAGATTACTTCATCGGGGAAGGCGTTAAGAAGAGAGGCAATTTCTTCGCGGGAATCTTCCAATGCTTTGCGTGCCCAACGACCAGCAGCGTGGCTACTGGATGGATTTCCGAATTGCAAAGTTGCAAAGGGGTGCATTGCCTCCCAGACTTCGGGTAAAAGTGGCGTGGTAGAATTTGAATCCAGATAAATTAAATCGTTTGATTGCATAATTTTATGTTAGACGAAAGCCTCCGAGAAGTGGAATAATTTTGCAGATTAAAGTAAGTCTTCAAAGGTCATTTTTTCGTTCAGCAACTTTTTCAAGTCTTCAATTCCAGTCAGGGATTTCAAAGCAGTAGTATCAATAAATGGGATCAGTGCCCCAGAGCGCAAGTCTTTAAGAAAAATGGCAGGCAATTGGATATTCGGATCATTTTGCTTGCGAAATTCATCTCGGTGCAGAAAGGTTAGGGGAGCTTTAATTTTATGAAGAAAATCTTTCCATTCCTTGCGCATATTAAAGGTGCCATGTGTTAATGCACAAAGGTTGCAAGGGTAAGTGCTAGGAGAAAGGATTTTGTGGGAGATATCAGCGATGAGGTTAAAGAAGCCATTGTCGGCATTATAGACAAAAACTAGACCGTAATTTGTGTTCATAGGAGAAAGAATCCGAGGGAAGTCGATACAACCGGAATTAGTTTAAACTAAAGAAGGGAAAAAGGGAAGATAACGGGGGCGAAGGGGAGAAAAAGAGTGAAATAAGGAAGAATTTGCAATGTTCTGGAAGAATAATGTCGAAATTTGGGAATAATAGCTTGACTAGTGAATGCTAGTTGACATAAAATGAAATAATCTGATAGGTACTGGTAAGTATCTTTCAGCTTCTTGCAGGAGGCAACCTTGATCGTTGAAGAAAGACGCCAGCGGGTTTTAGACCTGGTCAGCACTCGTGGCTTTGCCACCCTTGCCGACCTTGCCCTCCAAATTCAGGTCTCCGAATCCACCGTGAGGCGGGACCTCGATTTTTGGCACCAACAAGGCCAGCTTCGCCGGACGCACGGCGGAGCTATCTTCGTCGGTGATGGTTCGAGCTTTCCCCCGTTAGAAGAACGCATTGATGCCCAACTTGATGAGAAAAAAGCCATCGCTAGGGCTGCTGTTAATCGGGTTCGCGATGGCGATACCGTTCTCCTAGATGGCGGAACTACAACCCTTGAAGTGGCCCGACTTCTTCTTGGTAGGTCTTTGCAGGTGGTTACCAATAGCTTGCCTATTGCTACCCTTCTTGCTGGAAGCAGGGAGACCGATTTAGTTTTATTGGGTGGGTATATTTACCCTAAAACTGGTGTGGCCCTTGGGCCGTTTACCGTCCGGATGATGCAAGATCTCCATGTTCATCAGACACTCTTAAGCGTGAGTGGGGTAACAGAGCGAGGTTTATTTAATAGCAACCTTCTTTTGGTTGAGACCGAGCGAGAGATGATGCGTTGTGCTGATGAGGTGGTGGTGCTAGCAGATCACACTAAAGTTGGGCAAACAGCGTTGGCGTTTTTATGTGAATGGACTGAAATCGACTTGCTTGTGGTTGATCGCAAGTTGGAAGAAAGAAAAAAACTAATGTTGGCACAAACCGGAGCGAGGCTCCTTGTTGCTGGCGATATTGAGGAGTTTGGCGGATGAGTGTCATAGCACAAAACAATCTGATGGTTCCCGAGCGGGGCTTAATCGAACAACTGGTAAGGCAGGCCGTTCTTAATCAGATAAGTAAAGCCCCGGTAGCCAAGATAACTTCATTGCCTGGCCAGCCTAATCCATTGTTGGTGAATGTTTCTGCCAGGCACGCTCATGTGACCCAAGAAGACCTCGAGCGATTATTTGGAAAAGGGCACAAACTAAGAGTTTATAAGTCTTTATATCAAGATGGTTTTTTCGCAGCAGAAGAAACGGTTACGATCATCGGTCCTAGACACCGAATGATCACCAACCTTCGCATCCTAGGGCCTTGCCGTGATCATAGTCAGGTTGAACTGGCTTTCACGGATGCGGTTCAGTTGGGTTTGGATATACCCGTAAGAAAAAGTGGTGACCATCGAGACAGCTTAGGCTGTTACTTGCTTGGGCCCGCTGGAATGATACACCTAGCCCGAGGAGTGATTCGTCACGAACGCCATATTCATATGGGCCCCTCGGATGCTTCGTTTTACAAGGTAAAAGACGGCGATCGCATAAATCTGCGCGTGAAAAGCGATTGTGCCGTGGTTTTCGAAAACCTTCTTTGCAGGGTGGCAGATGCCTCCAAGCTGGAAGTGCATATCGATACCGATGAAGGAAACGCGTGTAATTATGCTCGGGCAACCGGGTTTGAACTAATGCGATGAGGAAACTTTCCGGGCGTGACGGAAAGTATCTAAATCGTGAAAAGGAGGTTGGAAAATGGCAATTAATATGGAAGCCCTTGGGATGATCGAAACCCGAGGCTTGGTACCTTTGATCGAAGCCAGCGATACGATGCTGAAAGCAGCAAATGTAAAGTTGGTTGGTTGGACAAAAATCGGAAGCGGTTTGGTAACCGCTATGATTGTTGGCGATGTTGCAGCTGTAAAAGCTGCGATAGATGCTGGCGCAGCGGCTGCTAGCCGCGTTGGCGAAGTCGTTGGAGTCCAGGTTATCCCTAGACCACACGAAGACATCAGTACTTTGCTTCCCGAACGAAAAGCAGGAAGCTAACCCTTCAACCTTAACAATTAGAAAAGAGGATATAGAAATGGCTACTGTTGCGAATCGAAGTCAGGCTGAAGCCCTTGGTATGGTCGAAACTAAAGGTTATATCGCTGCTATTGCTAGCACCGATGCAATGTTAAAAGCTGCAAATATTACTTTGGCAGGACAGATACAAATTGGTAATGCCTTTGTTTGTACCTTTGTGCGTGGCGATGTTGGTTCTGTTCGCGCTGCAGTCGATGCAGGTGCACAGGCAGCTACCGCAAATGGCGAACTGGTAAGCGCCCATGTAATTCCCCGCCCCGAGAAAGATGTCCTCGAATTCTTTCTTGGTAAGTAAAGGAAGCGTCTGATGAAGATCTTGGTGGCAAACCTAGGTAGCACCAGCTTTAAGTATAAGCTTTTTGATATGCCTTCTGGGGCTATCTCGAAGGATGATAGTTCCAGCGAAAAGCTTATTGCTCGAGGTGGTGTGGAAAGAATAGGGGCAGATTCTTCACCTTGCTTTGTCGAGTCAGGTGGAACGCGCCTAGATGCTACATTGGTTGCGAAGGATCACGCCGCTGCGGTGAGGCTTTGTTTAGAACAACTGTCGCAAAGGAATTGCTTGAAAGATCCGAGTGAACTAGCAGCGATAGGATTTAAAGCGGTTCACGCTAAAGGTGTTAGTGGGGCCCAGCGAGTGGATGCAAGAGTGTTGGAAGCAATGGAAGCATATGCTGAAGTAGCACCCGCTCATAATCCGCCCTACATTCAAGCGATGCGATTGCTGGGAGAAAAATTGCCCGAGATTCCTTTAATCGCAGCTTTTGAAACTGGCTTTCATCAAACCATTTCAGATGCAGAACGCTTTTACGCTGTCCCATTCGAATGGATTGAAAAGTATGGAATCAAGCGTTGGGGGTTTCATGGTTCTAGCCATCGTTATATAGCGATGCACGCAAGTGGCTTGCTAGAAAATCCCCGGGCAAAGATCATTTCATTTCATTTGGGAGGTTCTAGTTCGGTGTGCGCAATTGATTCGGGAAAATCGGTTGCGAATAGTTTAGGAATGAGCCCGCAATCTGGATTGCCTCACAACAATCGGGTTGGTGATTTCGATGTTTTTGCTCTGCCTGTTCTGCTTCGAGAAACTGGAAAGTCGCTAGACCAGATTTTAGACGACCTTGCTAATCGCAGTGGTCTTATGGGCCTTTCGGGTGGCAAGAAGGATATGCGAGATTTAGAACAAGCAGCCTTAGCAGGAGATGCGAAATCTAAACTGGCACTGGATGTATTCATTGCATCGGTGCGCCATTATCTAGGCGCCTACTTGGTTCTGTTGGGCGCTGCAGATGCCTTAGTTTTTACAGGCGGTATTGGTGAAAATTCTTCAACAATGCGCTCTGGGGTTTGTCAAAACCTTCAAGGTTTTGGCATTCACCTAGATGAAGAGAAGAATAATTCTGCCAAGGGCGAAGTTGCTATTCATTCTGCCAATAGCAAAGTACAGATTTGGATTATGCCTACCAATGAGGAGTTGGTGGTAGCAAGGCAGTCAAGGGATTTATTAACTAGTCATTAAAGGAGAATCAGATGAAAGTAGAAATTACTTATTGTACCTCTTGAGGGTACCGAAATTTTTCCGCCAGTTTGGCGGGAGCTATCGAAAAAGCGTTTGGCGATAAAGTTACGGTTAATCAAAAAACAGGATCAGGCGGGGTTTTCGATGTCATTGTCGATGATGATAAAATCTTCAGCAAACACGAACAGTTCCGCTTCCCCGATAACAAAGAAATACTGCAACTGATCCAAGGCAGACTCAAATAAGGAGTTTTTTATGTTTGTGGCACGCGTCACAGGAACGGTGGTTGCAACCCAAAAGGTTTCTTCTATGGTCGGGCATAAACTCCTGATTGTTGAACCTCTGCGCGTTGACCCCGCCAATCTTGAAAAATTGATTGGTACGGGCCGTTCCTTTGTCGTGGTCGACACGGTAGGAGCCGGGCTTGATGAAATGGTTCTTATCGTTCAAGGTTCTAGTGCAAGGCTAACTCCAGAAACTGAAAAACTTCCTGTTGATGCTACCATCATTGGCATTGTAGATACCGTGAGCGTGCATAATAAAACTGTGTTTAGTGCTTCTTCTAAAAAGTAAACAGCAAGAAACAACATCAAGATTCAAAAGGGGATTTCTATGCAAGTGACAGATGAATTAGTAAGAAGCGTGGTGCAGCAGGTTTTAGCTCAGATAAAAGTTCCAGGTGCTGCAATGTCGAATGCATCAACCAAGCTTGGAACCGATGGAGTTTTTGCAGATGTTGAATCTGCAGTTGCTGCAGCGATGCTTGCACAGCGCACCTTTGAACGCAGAGGGCTTGAAGATCGCAGAAAAGCTGTGGCCTGCGTTCGCAAAATTTGTTTTGAACGCGCCGATGAGTTAGGCCGTGAAGAACTCGAAGAAACCAAAATCGGTAAGCTCGCTCATAAAATCGAAAAGTTAAAGCTGATTGCGGATCGCATTCCGGGTGTTGAGTTTCTTAAAACCGAAGCTTTTAGCGGCGAAAATGGCATCACTCTTCAAGAATTTGCTCCCTTTGGCGTCATTGGCGTGATCACACCCGTCACCCATTCTCTTCCTACCCTTGCTTGCAATGCCATCAATATGTTGGCTTCGGGTAATAGCCTTGTCGTTAACGCTCATCCTTCAGGCGTTAAAATTGCTACTAAGGGTGTCCGCTTATTTAACCAAGCTATTCGTGCTGCTATTGGTATTGATAACCTCATCACCATTATTGAAAAGCCAACCTTGGAAACTGCTCAAGCTATTTTTGATAACAAGGATGTTCGTATGTTGTGTGTCACAGGCGGCCCTGCAGTAGGAAGGGCCGCGTTACGAAGCCCTAAGCGTGCTATTGTCGCAGGCCCTGGAAACCCACCTGTAGTTGTTGATGAAACCGCTGATATTGATAACGCAGCTCGCTGTATCATTGCGGGGGCTGCCTATGATAACAACCTGTTATGCATAGGTGAGAAGGAAGTTTTTGCTGTTGCAAGTATCTTTGAAGAATTGATGGAAGCTATGACCCGACATAAAGCGGTTAGGCTGAATCAAGCTCAGGTGGAAGCGCTAACGAAAATAGCATTTCATCCATCAGAAGATAAGAAATATATGGTTCCTGCCAAAGAACTTATCGGTCAAGATGCTGCGTTTTTAGCTGCAAAAATAGGGCTTTCTGTCCCTGCTGATACCGAACTTCTCTTTGGCGAAACCGATGAATTTAATCCTTTCGTTCCCACAGAACAGATGATGACTTTTGTCCCGTTTGTTAAAACCAAAGATGTGGATACTGCCATCGAACTTGCAAAAAAATATGAACATGGTTTCAAACACACCAGCATTATTCATTCTCGTAATATTGAAACCATTACCCGTATGGGTCGTGAAATGGATACGACACTTTACATACAAAATGGTGCAAGTGTTGCAGGTTTAGGTAGCGGGGGCGAAGGATACTTAAGCTTTAGTATTGCTACTCCTACGGGTGAAGGTGTTACCACCCCACTTACTTTTACCCGACAAAGACGCTCGACCACCGTTGGTTCGATGCGGGTTATCTAGGAACTATTTATGCAAATAGGCACCGTGGTTGGCACTGCAACAGCAACAGTCAAGCACGCTAGTTTGAAGGGTTGGAAGCTTGCTATTATTCAGCCTTTGCAGGTTAGTGGCAAAGCCGATGGCGAACCAATATTAGTTATAGATCACCTTGGTGCTGCTGTTGGTTCTAATGTGATTATCACCAGTGAAGGTGGGGCAATTCGGGATATAATGAAACGAAAAGATTCCCCCGTGCGCTGGATGGTGATGGGTTTGTGTGATGTATGAGTGATCCGGTTCAGCAATGGTTGGGTTCTGTGCTTGCTTTAACCGACCTGCATCGATTTGGCCCTAATTTAAGAGAATTAGTGGTTGCTGAAAAAGTGGTATTAACGCCTTGCGCTCGGGAAGAAATGCGAAGGTTGGGAATTTCTTTGGTGCGAAGAGAACCTGCTAAGCAACAAAGTTTGGGATACGATCAAGATGGCCTGTACCCGCTATTAATCAGTGCGGTGTTATCGTTGGCCCGAGAAGGATATGGTTTGCAAGGATTAGAATTAAGCCAAGGAACTGGGTCGTTAGAATTAGGGAAGAAAGCAGGAGAGAAAGTCGTGAAAGGTGAGGTAAGAAGCGCTGTGTTATTTTGCCAACAGCCCGAAGCTGCTGCCTGTGCAGCTAATAAACTTTCTGGAATTCGTGCTGCTGCAGTAAGCAGTATGCATCAAGCAAAGAGAGCTATGGAATCATTAGGGGCAAATTTGATAGCGGTTGAAATGCCCGGTCGAACTTACTTTGAAATTAAGCAGATGTTGCAATTAATGATTCAGGTTAAAGCTTGCCCAGAAATAAACCAAGTAATTTTGGAGAGTCTCGATGCGCATAGCTGAGGTAATAGGATCGGTAACATTGTCAAGAGTCCACCCCTTGCTGGTTGGGTCGCGTTGGATTATCGGGGTTCCTTATAGCTTAGAGGCGCTTCGTGCCGATGCTAAAGCAGATGGCGAAGACCTTGTAATTTATGACAATTTAGGATCAGGAATTGGAACGAAAATTGGGTTTAGTGAAGGGGGAGAAGCTGCAGCGCCTTTTCACCCTTTGAAGAAACCAGTGGATGCCTACGCTGCTTTGATTATTGACCAGATAGAATTGTTAAACAAAAACTTACTGTAACTCTTACTAAAATAAGGATAGATTTATGTACACGAATGAATACAAACTTAAAGAAACAATCTGCGAAATCGGGCGCAGGCTTTACAACAAAGGCTTTGCTGCTGCAAACGATGGAAATATCTCTATTCGTTTGAACGATAAAGAATTACTTTGCACTCCCACGATGGTATCGAAGGGGTATATGAAGCCCGAAGATATTTGTAAGGTTGATTATGAAGGTAAACAACTTGCAGGCGTTCGCAAGCGTTCAAGCGAAATTCTTCTACACCTGTCGGTTTATAAAAATAGACCTGATGTTAATGGTGTAGTTCATTGCCACCCGCCACACGCAACAGCCTTTGCAGTTGCGCACGAGCCAATACCGAAGGCAATTCTTCCCGAAGTGGAAGTTTTTCTGGGTGAGGTTCCAACCGCAATATATGTAACTCCGGGCGGTCAGAAATTTGCGGACTCTATCATCCCTTATGTCAAGGATTGTAATACCATCTTACTTGCAAACCACGGCACTATCACCTTCGGCCCCGACCTTGAAAAAGCTTACTTCAATACGGAAATCATTGATGCCTACTGTAGAATTCTGCTTCTTTCTAGGCAGTTAGGCCGGGTCAATTATTTCTCTACCAAGGAAACGCAAGAGTTACTCGACTTGAAAAAGAAACTTGGTTTTGATGATGTTCGGTTTAAAAATAGTAATTGTGAACTGCGTGGTGAAAACTGCTTCAATGAAGGGTACACTAAGTTTCAGCCCGAACATGTTGCTTTTCCTGTGGAAGAGCAAGATGCTTGGATCAATGCGAAGAATGCAATGCCCGCTGCACCTGCTAACATTGATATTGATGCGTTGGTCAAGAAAATCACTGATCAGGTGATGGCAGCGCTTAAAGGTTCTGCAGCTTAAGAAACGAATTAATTAAAGGCGGGTAAAACAGATGTTCAGTTTAAAGAAGGATAAAACAGGTTTTTTTTCAGCGCTTAGCCTCATTATTGTTGCATCTACCACGCTGATTACTACCTCCATCCTTCTTGCTAAAGGCATTTATGAAGGTGATTGGGATCATTATACCCTGCTTATTAAAATCGTACTTGGGGTTTCTTGGGTCGCTTGTATTGGCATTGTACTTCTTAGAATTGGAGTTTTTGCTGTCCAGCGCGACCTGAAAAAAGTTACCGAATATCATTTAGAACAACAACAAAAAGAACAGCAAGATCCACAGATTCCTCCCGAATAACTTTGACTCTTGGAGATTTTTCCTATGAAGGTAAGTATTATTGGCGGCGGTGGTCTCGTCGGAAGTATGGCTGCTTACGCCCTCCAATTCGGACGCTCTGCAAGTCATATTTGCATTATCGATGCTAATAAAGATCTTGCTCAGGGTGTTGCCCTCGACCTTCTTCAAGGCTCTTGTTTAGTCGCAGATCAACGCATTACCGCTGGCACTATGGATGATGTTTCTTCTAGTAATGTGATTGTCATTACCGCGGGGTTACGCAGAAAACCTGACGAAAGCCGACTTGATCTTATCAACCGAAATGTTGATCTTTTTTTAAACCTCCTTGAACAAGCAAAGTCTGCCGGCCTTAAAGAAAATTCTTACCTCGTTGTGGTAAGTAACCCCGTTGATGTGCTGACTTACCTTGCTACAAAAAGATCTGGGCTTGATCCCAAACGGGTGATGGGGCTTGGCACGGTTTTAGATACCGCTCGCTTTCGTAGCCATCTTGCTAAGCGTCTTGCGGTTCCTCCTACTCAGGTGCAAGCCTTATTATTAGGTGAACACGGCGATAGTATGGTTCCTATTTGGTCGAGTGCAACGGTTGCAGGATTGCCACTCGAGCAATGGCCTGGTTGTAATCCTCAACTTTTGAAAGATGCTTTTGAGGAAACGAAAACTGCAGGTTCAACTATGATTAAGTTGAAAGGTGGTTCTGGGTTTGCAGTGGGAGTTTCAATTGCGGAAGTTGTTCAATCGATTATTCTTGATAGCAGAAAAATTCTGCCTGTTAGCTCATTGCAAAATGGTTTGTATGGCGTACACGATGTTGCACTTTCTGTTCCAACGGAAGTGGGTTGTGGCGGGGTTCGTAAAGTTATTGAACTTGCTCTTACCCCTAAAGAACGCGTTGGAATTCAGCAATCGGGTAAACTTTTACGCGATATTATTGATCAGGTCGAAGCTCGGATTGGTTTAGGTAATTCCCTTCCCTTAAACGCTTCTTCTACCATTAATCCTTCCTCCACTGCTAAGAATCTTCCTAGATCTGCTTGGCAGCCTTCTCGGAAATATTAATTATGGATGATGTTAAACTTATCGCTAGTCTGATTTCACTTGCCCCAGGCTACACCATAAGCATTGGTGGCGGTTTAGATATTACCCGGCTTGATGATTCTCTTTTTTCAGTAACCTACCCAGAATCTTCCGAATTGGATTCAGTCATTAAGGAAAAGCGTTTCAAAGATGCTGATAGTGCTGCTAAGTTTTTTGAGCAAAAAAGGCAGGCCCTCAAACTAGGCGACGACTTTCTCACGGAGGATGAGGAGTGACTTTAAAATCTTTAGATATTAAACTCCAGCGTATTCACGCAAACCCTTCGCTCAACAAGGATTTTATCCTTGCCGATGCTAAAGACCCTGATATGGCTCTTGGTATTGCAGCATTGGGGAAATCGCCTGAAGCGCATTCTAAAGAAACTAAGTACCGTAGTCTGTCTGAATTTCGCGATATGATTACTCAAATTATTGAGCAAAAACTTGTCGATATTATGCTTATGTCTGCGAGTACCGCAGAGGTGATGGCGCTGCAGCAAAAGCTTTTCGATAAAAGCCCAATTACCCCTGCTGCCCGTGCCAACGATACTACCGACATTCACATTTTTCGAGGTGGTGTATTAGCAACGCAACCAGCCTTGCCTTTTCGTACCGCAACGCTGGATCATATTCAATGCGGAAAATGGAATTGCTCTCCCCTTGAAAGAGCAAAAGGCGTTAATCTTGGTCTTTATAGTCTTACTTTTAATAACGATTCTAATTGTGATCGGGCAGCGCTTGAAGAATACAAAAACTTTCGTATCGATGCAGAGAAAAAAGGCTTCAGGCACTTTCTGGAAGTGTTTGACCCCAACCTTAATAATGCTGTTCGCCCTGATTTGTTACCCGGTTTTATCAATGATGCAATCGTAAGAACTTTAGCAGCCGTTACTTCCAAAGGCCGGCCACTATTTCTGAAAGTGGTTTATCACGGCCCCAAGGCAATGGAAGAGTTGGTTCACTACGACCCCCATATGGTTGTTGGCGTTTTAGGGGGTTCTGCAGGCACTACTTATGATGCGTTTAAATTACTTGCAGAGGCGAAAAAGTATGGCGCTCGGGCTGCTCTCTTTGGTCGTAAAATTAATAATGCCGAACATCAGCTTCATTTCATTCGTTTCCTTAGGCTTCTTGCAGATGGCCAAATTTCCCCCGAAGAGGCTGTAAAAGCGTATCACGGCGAATTGCAGAAACTCAACATCAAACCCCATCGTAACCTTAACGATGATATGCAAATCACCACTGGCGTAATGAATTATTCCGGAAATGGCACCACTATTAGTTTGCCCCTTGGTCAGTCCTCTTCAGTAGTTGTTGCTGCCAAGGATGACCACGATTGTGGTTGTAAGGGTGGGGTTAAGGCCTGCCCGTGTGATGAACCGAAGTTGAAAGTAAGTGCTTTGGTTTCGGAAGTGAAGCCAAGTAAAGTGGTAGAAGTAGATTTTTCAAAAATGACATCTGCGGAAAAAGTTGCTTATCACCGAGCCAGATGGAATCGTATTCTCGGGTAATGTTTCACCCCTTCGTTTTAATAGGAAAAGTGTGCCCCTCTCTTACAGAGCCGGAAGCGTTAGCGACGGTATGCCGTTAGATGGTTTGCCCGGAAGCGTCTTTCAGAGCCGGAAGCGTTAGCGACGGTTTTCCATTAGCGACGGTCCACCCAGCCCAGAAGCGTCTTACAGAGCCGGAAGCGTTAGCGACGGTTTTGCCGTTAGATGGTTTGCCCGGAAGCGTCTTTCAGAGCCGGAAGCGTTAGCGACGGTTTTCCATTAGCGACGGTTTTTTTAATTTGCATTGTGTTACTGCAGCCGGATTCCGTAGGTGATGAAGTAGGCTAGGGCATCCTGCATCATGGGTGATTCCTCCTTACCGTCGCTAACGCTTCCGGCTCTGTTTGCATCCTTACCGTCGCTAACGCTTCCGGCTCTGTTTACCGTCGCTAACGCTTCCGGCTCCGTTTACCGTCGCTAACGCTTTCGGCTCTGTTTACCATCGCTAACGCTTTCTGGTTCGACTGTTGCCCAAGTGTCTGAAATAAAAATTCTCGTGGTAGAAAGAGAAGAAGCTCCAGAACAATATCTGGAGCTTCTTCTCTTTAATTAAAGTTACATACCTTGTTAGCCTTTGTTGAACTTCTGGATACGGCCTTCGCCTACCCATTCAAGAACATAAAGGTTGCCTTTGGAATCTAAGGTAAGGGCATGGGGTGCTTTGAACTTTCAAGGATGATTTGAAATTGCATCCTTGATTGCAGAGCCATCGCCCATCTGAACCACGATTTTATCTTTGTCATCAATCACGGTGACCCGGGAGCCAAGTTCAGGAATGTAAAGATGCCCATCGTGTTGGTAAAAACAGCAAGGGGTACGAACGCCTTCGATGGTGCGTTTGTATTCCATATCGAGGGAGAAAACTTCGAGTCGATTGTTGCCCCGGTCTGCAATGTAAAGTTCGGGCTCTTTGTTAAGTGTGCTAACCCAAACGCCATGGCAGGTGTTGAAAAGTCCGTGGTCCTTGCCTTTGCCCCCGATGGTTTTTATATGTTTGAAGTTTTTATCAAAGCGGAAAACTTTCTGACTGCCATAACCATCTACGATGTAAATATCGCCATTAGGTGAGACAGCAACATCGGTAGGGTTGGTGAAATCCCACTTGATAGCTTTGGGGCCTTCGGTGGCAACATTGCCGATTTCGAAGAGGATTTTTCCATCGATGGTAGTTTTGTAAATGCGGGCGCCGATTTTCTTGTCTTTACCCCCTGCGACATTTTCAGTCCAGTAAAGGAATTCGCCTTCTGCCTCTTTACTATGGTAAAGGCCATGAGCGGTGGCATTAAACTGGTTTTGGTCGTACCCGATTTTGGCAGATATATCCTTCCCCTAGGTTTCTAAAAGCGTGCCTTTGATATCAAAAATCGCAACGCATGGGTTTGTCGAACGCGATGTAACTATGATGCGATCTTTGCTATCGACAACCACGGCACAACCAAGGCCAAACTTCATACCATCGGGTAGCTTACCCCAAGTTGGGTCGACTTCTAGTTTGAGAGAACTTTTTGGTTCATCCTTGGCAAGGGCAAATAAGCCAGAGGTTCCCAGAGTAAACGCGGCGCCAGCAGCGATGAAGTCTCTGCGAGTTTTACGAACTGGAAATAAATAATCATTAGAAAACATAGTCTTCAATCCTTTTCAAATAGTTGTGAAAAATTAAACTTTCTTTAACATACTAACCCGGCCTGTTGCTACCCATTCCGCAACATAGATATTACCCTTGGCATCGAAGCAGGCATCATGAGGATGGACAAATTTACCGGGAATCCATTGCTTGCTATCGCCTCGAATTTGTCCGCCATCTTTTCCGGTCACCCGAGCTTTGTCATCGCCTAGTTGAGCAACGACTTCATTCTTTTCGTTAAGCAGTGAAAGTCGAGCATGAAGTTCTGGAATGAGAAGAAGATTTTTGTGAGTTTCGGCATTGGCAGGTAAACCAAAGCCTTTGATGGTTTCGAGGTATTTGCCATCCATAGAAAAATATTGAAGTGTATGATTGGCCCGGTCGCAAACAACGATAGAAGGCTTGCGCCCGGGTCGGTTATCGACCCATATGCCGTGAGGGGTATTAAATTTTCCTTCGCCCGCCCCAGCGCCGCCAAAGAACGATTTCCAATTGCCATCTTTGTCGTAGCGATGAACAGCAAAAGCGCCATACCCATCGGTGAGCAGGAATCCACCATCATCGAGGAAAGCAAAGTTGGTGGGCATGAAGCGGTCGCGCCCCCAAACCTTCATGGGTTTTTTATCTTCATCTTTGGCATAGATGCCTGAATCCATAGGAGCATATTTTTGCCAAACAGTTTCGCCCTTTAAGCTCATCTTGGCGAAGGATTTGACCTGCTGGTAAGCACAAACATAAAGGAACTCTTGGCCATTTTCTTCACGGATTTCAATGCCATGGCCACCGCCTTGAAACTGTTTACCAAAGGCGTGGATGAATTTTCCTTCGGGGTCGAAAACGAAAATGGAGGGGTGGTCTTTGAGATTTTCACGGCCTTCATGAATCACATAAAGACAGCCCGATTTATCTACCGCAACATTGTGCGTCGTTTGCCAAGTGTATTGATTAGGCAGCTTGGCCCAATCGTGAACCACTTGGTATTTGTATTCCCCCGTACCTACAACCAGGGGTTGAGAATCCGCTTTATTGGTAGCACCAATGAAGGTGGGCACATTTGCAATGATACCTGCGGAGAGGGCAGCGCTTGTTTTCAGAAATTTTCTTCGTTGCATAGGGGAGAATCCTTGAGCCATAGGAGGTATGTAATTCACCTAGCTTAAAATGAAGCAAGGAGAAGTGCAACGAGAAAGTAGAATTCTAGTTTAAACTAGTGATGGGGTTTAATTTTTAGGAAGGTCATTTGGGTGGGTGGTTTTTAATCCCTCGATTTTAATAGAGTCTTTAAGTTTAAAAGTGTTTTTGGTGTCACCACCCGTCACGAGAAAAAAGCGGTCTTTAGTAAACCCTGCATTGATGCTTAAAGCTGGGTTTGCATCAGCGGTGAAGGTAGCACTATTGCAGGAAACCCAACCCTCTTTGAGAGATTTAACCCAGGTGTTGCCAAACTCTGCTTTTCGAGCAAAGGTAGTGGAAACTTTATCGCGTTTGAAATCTTCGATGAAGGAATAATAACCTTTGAGGTTGGAGCCATTAGTAAGGGTAGAGAAAGAAACCATATGAATCCAAGAGTTTAATTCTGGGTGAAAGAAGAACCCAGAGTAAATGGATCGTTTGCCCTCCACCTTGGAAGTGACCAAAAAGCGATAAGTTTGGTCAATTTTCCAATCGAAATCGTAGAAGGATTGTCCCCCCGTGCCTTCACCGCCGAAGCGCCCGATGCGGGTTTTTTCATCTTTGTAAATTAACTTGGTGCGATTATCTTCTTTAACCGCTTTGGGGTCGTTCTGTTCGGAATCCCAAACTGAAAAGATGAGAAGCTTCTTGCCAGAGGCTTGTTCTTGAATGCCGAAATATCCTTTGTTCCAACCGCAGACCATAAAGTAGGTTCCCGGTGCAGAGGAGACGATTTTCATTTCGTTGTAAAAAGCTGTCCCCTCGGGGCTTGGAAAACCAAGGTGTACCGATCTACAAGCGATACCTTTTAATTTTTCATCAGCGCTGATAAATCCGCAGGTTATTAAAAGTGAAAGGGTAACAAAGGTAAGGGAATAAAAACGGTTCATAGAGTTACTCTGGTACAAAGAGGAAAGATTAACTTTGGGTTTAACCAATAACTTACTACTTTATAGCTTGTGAATTTGCAAAAAACAATTCTTTTTGTGATAGGCGGAAATTAGCAGCGTCTGTTGCATTAACCAAAAATAAGATTCCTTACACCCAGCGATCTTGTATTATTATCATCTGAACATTAATTAAGAAACAAACCTTTAGGAAGCTTGTAAATGAAAGCCATCTTACTTGAACAACCGAAGCATTTTAAACTGATTGATACGCCAGAACCCTCGAACCCCGGGCCGGGTGAAGTGCTTTTAAAAGTGCATCGGGTTGGAATCTGTGGCAGCGATTACAGTGGCTATCTAGGAAAAATGCCTTTCTACAGTTATCCCCGTATTCCGGGACACGAACTTGGCGTTGAAATCGTCGAACTTGGCGCAGGCGTGACCCATCTTAAAGTTGGCGACCGTTGTTGCGTTGAGCCTTATATGAATTGTCGGAAGTGCCATAGTTGCCTGCGAGGTCATACCAACGCGTGCGAGTTTAATAAAACTTTGGGTGTTCACGCAGATGGCGGCCTTAGGCCTTATTTCATCCTACCTGCGAGGAAACTTTTTCCTTCTACCAAGCTTAATTATGAACAATTAGCTTTGGTTGAAACTCTGGCGATTGGCTGTCACGCAGTCAACAGGGCCAAAACCCAACCGGGTGAAAATGTCTTAATTATCGGTGCGGGCCCTATCGGCCTTTCAACCCTTGAGTTTGTAAAAATTGCAGGTGCCCGCCCTATTGTTATGGATACCAACGAACAGCGACTTGCTTTTGTTCGTGATAAAATGGGCGTCAAAGATACCATCCTTGTTAAAGGCGAAGGTAAAGAACTTGAAACCTTAAAAGAAATGACCAATGGCAACTTAGCCCATGTGGTGGTTGATGCTACTGGAAATAATATTTCTATGAGTCAGGCATATAATTATGTCGCTTATGCGGGCAGGTTGGTTTGGGTTGGTATCACCCTTAGTGAACTTAGTTTTACCCAGACCTTAATGCACCGTCACGAAATGACATTTCTTGCAAGTAGGAATGCTCTACCGGGGGATTTTGTTCGCATCATTCAACTTATTGAAGATGGAAAAATCGACACCCGACCTTGGATTACTCATCATTCCTCACTCGATGGAATGATCGACGCTTTTACTGGTTGGTTAAAACCTGAAACAGGCGTAATCAAGGCGATGGTGCAAGTTTCTTAATTAAAAATAGGTAAAAAAGAAGAGAACTGGTTTAGCTGAATAAGCGAACCAATTCTCTTTTCTATTTGCTAATACTAAGGGTAGAAGGGGTTGCAGTAATCTTTAAACTTGGAATAGTGATAAGCCCATCGGCATCTGCTTTTCCTTCACCCTTAGTAGTACCAAAGCTAAAGCGGAAAGATTCACCTGGTTTGAACTTTGCATTTTGAATTCTGCGAACTGAAACATCTGCTTGCGATTCATCAGGAATTGTGAACTTGGTTTTTAAATCTTTTGTGGATACTAGAAAAAGATTAAGTTCAAGTTTTTCATTCGTGTCGCTGATATTCTTCCAGCGATAAAAAGCATTGATATTACCCGATGTTTGGGGGTTTTCGCTTTTCAAATCGGGCCAAGGCATTTTATTGTTCGTACTGCTATTGGTAAAAACAGGATAAGCTTCGTTCTTCTTTACATTAAGCCAATCGAATGAATTAATCAGATCGTTTACCTTTTCGATTGCGCTATGGTTATTTGCGTGCCCAAAAGGGCCCCAATAAAAATAGAGAGGGTATTTGCGTTCATTCATCGCGTTGGCGAAGCGTTCGTGGCCTACGGACCAAGAATCATTTTGACCAGAATAGTTGATGGTAATAGGTGGATCGGGAAGCTTAACCTTTTCTGGAATGGAAAGAGGAGGGAAAAACATACGGTTAGAAGCGTGTTCTATTCCAGCAGGAACATTAGCTTTGATAGCTGCAAAGACATCGCCATGGCGCATTCCGATACCTAGGGTGCCACTGCCCCCCATAGAATTTCCTGCAAGATAAACTCGGTTAGAATCGATGTCATATTTTTTGATAACCCATCGGACCGTATCCATAACACGCAATTCAACGGGTGTGGGTTCTGGTCCGGAATTCTTTTTAGTAAGGTTTGCATCTTTACTATGCATACCACCCCACCACCAATCGCCGCCGTTTCTTCTGCAATCGACATAAAGCGCATAAAAATCTTCGGGGGCCCGATAAATATCGTGGTTGCCTACGGTGCTAGTACATTTAACGCAAGAAATTACATCGTGCCCTGCAGAATGCAGCACAACATAAAGGGGTAAATTCTTGCCTTCAGTTTTGGGATGAACAACAACGAAGATATCTTGCTGAGGATTTTTATAACCCCACTGAGGTTTTACATCGTGCTCGAAGATTTCATAAGCCCGTTTATTAATCGTAAGGTCGTCAAAGGGTTTACCTTTATTGGTAAGGGCTTTAGTTGGGTTCCAATCATTATCTGCTGCGATTAAAGATGTGGAAGTTAGGAGAAAAAGTAGAAGAAAAGCTGCACGGCTCATTGGAATGTCTCTTTGGTATCGTTACTGGAAGGCCAGTACTGTTATAGCAAAGAAGATGTGGGGCGAAAGAAAAATGCTATGAGACAATGCGGATATCGACAAAATCATGCCTATTTGGTTTTTAATTCAAATGTTCAAGGGTATTAAAACCATTGATGACGGAAACTTTAAAAGTGGAGGATTCAGGTTTCGAGAATTTACTCTTAAGCCTATCAGGGCCATTAACCAGAGGCCTTTTGGCTTTTCATTTGTCACTCACTCTTTCTTACCAAAGCCGGGGTACACCATAAAGATCAAACGCTTCATCAACACTAATAATGGAGAGTCCTTCAACCAATGCCTGTGCAATTAAAAGCCGATCGAAGGGGTCTCTATGATGAAAGGGCATATCCGTCAACAACGAGGTATGTTACGACTCAATTGGCAAAACTTTGAAGTCGTTGTTTATTATTCCATTCTGAATAAACTCATCATAGGGAGACAATAAGTCTAGTTTCTTTGTTCGAACTTTAATAGCGAGTTCCCAAAAGGTTGCTGGGCTGACAAAAATTTGGTTGTTTGGTTCGGAGATGATAGCGTCTGCGGTACGGCTCAATTTGTTATCGTTCAAAACAAACCAAAGCAAAGTATGGGTATCCAATAACAGGCGCATTAAAGATACTCCACGAAATCTTTCAAATGTTCATCGTCATCGGCGACAATTTTGATCATACCAATGCAGTTCCCCGCTTTTCGCCGGTTGCGAGATGGAATATTTTCACGCACCAATTTGGCAACTTGTTTTTGGTCTAGGGTTATGATTAATTCTTCGCTACTTCCAAGATAAGCGACTAGTTCGGGCAGATGAGCCTGGGCTTCTTCCATCGTTACGATTGTCATAATCGAATTCTCCTTTAGGCGGATTCTATCATGTTTGATATGGGTACGCAGATTTAGGCAATTATAATTGTAAAAATCTTATGTTTTAAACACTCAGAAAATTGAAACTCTTAATTTAGAGAGAATTTTCGTTCAGTAGTTAAGCTTCCTATTACTGCAGATACTGCTCCTAGCTTGTTGTTGGCTTTAGAGCGACTGATGGTACAGCCTGTAAAGGAAGCTTTGATCGATTTTCTTCTGGTCGCTTCTAGAAGTGATACAAATGAATCGGGGTGAGCATCTAGTAGTTTTCCTATGATGAAAATCCGTTCGGGGTTAAACAAATTGATCACGGTCGCTATACCTGTGGAAAGATGATCGATGATAAGGTTAAGTTCGTTGTTTGCGCTGATCGACCCACCTTGGAATAAATTGATAGCTCCATTGATATCAATTTTGGAATCAGCAATTCGAGCAATGGTTTTACAAAAGAATTCATCGGTGGCATTAGTGTCAAGAGTATTGTCTGGGTTATTAAGGGGAAGGTAGCCAATGTTGCCAGCGAGGCCAAGGTGCCCTTCAAGTTGGTTGCCATTGAGTACCACGCCTAGCCCAAATTGATGAGTGATGTCGATAACAGCGAAATCGTGAAGGTTACGAATTTCGCCAAAAAGGCTTTCAGCGATGCAAAGTGCGTGCATTTGAGGTTTAGCGATAGTTTTAATACCCGTAGCGGATTCGATATCTTTAGCAAGTATTTGGCCTTCGAGGAAAGGGATGGTCTTGCAGGAAGATATTTTGTGGTCGATTTTGTTATAAAAGCCTGGGAAGCTAATGCCAAGGCCCATAAATTTAATGCCATGTTTAGGTTTAGCATCTTTAATTTTTTGAACAATGATATTAAGAAGTTCGGAGTAGGAACGGGGGGTAGGAAAGCGGTCGGAATCGCCCTGAATTTTGCCATCCAGCCCAGCACTAAAAAGCTCGCAACTATTACTTTCTATGACAAGGCCAGCAACAAGGGTTTTAGAGTTGGCAAGTCGGATCATTTTTCCGGGCCTGCCCAATAATGCTTTAGAAGGTTCACCTTCTTCAACAAGCTTGGCATCGATAAGGTTTTGCACAGCACGAGTAACAGTAGGGCCGCTTATTCCGGTTACGCGGGTAATATCAGCCCGAGATAGGGCCCCGTGTTTTTGTAGGGCAGCAAGCACTTCCCTGATATTTAAATGCCTGAGAAGGGCGGCCCGATTATTGCTTTTAAGCTTCATTACTTGATTCTTTTTGATCATTTTAACGCTTAATTTCTATAAAGTTACAGCTATCGCTTCTTCACAAAACTTTCTATTCATTAAGAAACCAACTTAGATGAAAAGAAGATGTCTTGTTAAGTTTACTTGAAGAAACCTATAATTATTATAGCTATTGCTGCTTAATTTAATGTTTTAAGTTCGTGAATAATTGGTAAAGTTATTGTTTAGAATACCTTGAATATAAAGTTTGGAGATTCTTATGTTACTTTTGCGTTGGTCAAAACTGTTCCTACCAGTTTTTTTTGTTCTTACATTAATCGGAATGTTTATTCCTACGCAAAAAGTTGTTCAAGCAGAAGGAAACGAGAAAACCTCTGCTGCATTTTTTGATAAAGAAGTTCAACCTATTCTTCAGGCTCATTGTTTAAACTGTCACGGGGCTGAGAAAAAAATTAAAGGCGGCATTGACCTTACCTCTCGCGAAAAGTTGCTCAAAGGCGGCGACAATGGCGATGTGGTTGCCCTTAGCAATCCCGAAACTAGCATTATGCTTGATGCCATCCGACACGGAGAAAGGAAAATGCCCCCGCGTGGGAAATTACCTCAATCGCAAATTGATACTCTCGAAAAATGGATCAAGATGGGCGTTCCTTATTCAATTAATTCAAGCGGAGTTGTTAAGCATCACGGCCCACCGAAGGTTGATGAAGAAGCGCGAAAGTTCTGGGCCTTTAAGCCCGTCAATATTTCAACCGTTCCCCAAGTCAAAAATCACGCTTGGGTCATAAACCCTATCGATGCCTTCATTTTGGCAAAGCTAGAAGAAAACAAAATGGTTCCCGCTGCCACAGCAGATAAAACCACTCTTCTTCGTAGGCTTTACTTTAATGTTACTGGCTTGCCACCTGCACCAAAAGAGATTGAATCTTTCCTTGCTGATAATTCACCCGATGCTTATGAGAAGCGGGTTGATTTACTTCTTAATTCGAACCAGTATGGAGAAAACTGGGCCCGTCATTGGCTCGATCTTGTTCGTTATGGCGAAACCAATAGTTTTGAACGCGATGGTTTGAAACTCAATGCTTGGAAATATCGCGACTATGTGATTAGCTCTTTCAATTCTGATAAGCCTTATAACCAATTCATCAAAGAACAACTTGCAGGGGATGAACTGGAAAAAACTACCCGCGATAGTATGGTCGCTACCGCTTATTATCGTTTAGGTATTTGGGATGATGAACCCGCAGATCGCGAGCTTAGTTATTTTGATCAGCTAGATGATATTGTTTCAACAACTGGTCAGGCATTTTTAGGGCTTACCATTGGATGCGCTAGATGCCACGATCATAAGATTGATCCCTTTCCACAGAAGGATTACTACCGGTTTATGGCGTTTTTCCACGGCATTAATAGTTATGGAAATGGTTCAGCTTCTCAACGAGTTGTCGATGGAGAAATTCAAGAATTAAAAGGTATTGTTAATTCGAGCAGGAAGCCCGATGAAAAGAAATTGCGAGAACTTGAAGTAAAAGCACAGGAATACGACCGTGATATCAATAACATTAACCAGAAAATCGGCCGTATTGAAAGCGATTTTCAGCCTAAATTGCCAGGTGGGCAGATCGATGATTTCAAACAAGATATTCATAAACCATTACTGTTTGAAAAACATTTAGGCAAACTTATTTCTAAAGAAGAATACGAAAAATGGAAAGAACTTATCAAGCAGCGTGAAGAGCTTAAAAAGACTCGGCCTCTCATTCGAGAAACTTCGCTTGCTGTTATCGAACAAGGCCCGAAGGCCCGAGATACTTTTATTCTTGTTCGTGGTATGCCCGCTGCTAAAGGGGATAAAGTTGACCCCGGGTTTCCTACGGTGATGGTCCCCCCTACCACAACCGACCCCAAGATTCCTGAGCCCGATGCTAAGGCACGGTCATCAGGCCGTAGAAAAATTCTTGCCGATTGGATTGCTAGCCCCGAAAACCCCCTTACTTCTCGCGTGATGGCTAACCGAGTTTGGCAATTTCATTTTGGCAGAGGAATTGTTCGGTCTTCTAGTAACTTTGGCTATATGGGCACACCACCTACCCACCCTGAACTTCTCGACTATCTTGCTAACCAACTTGTTGCAAACGATTGGAAGCTTAAACCTCTGCACCGTCTTATACTTACCTCGAATGCTTTTAAAATGAGTAGTAAGTCGGTTCCCATTGCCGTTGCAAAAGATCCTGAAAATGATTTACTTTCTCATTTTGATTTGCGCAGATTAAGTGCTGAAGAATTACGCGATTCTATTCTTGCTGTTAGTGGAAATTTGAACTTAAAGAAAACAAATGGCCCTAGCATTTACCCGATTATTCCAAGAGAAGTTCTTGCAGGGCAGTCGGTTCCTGGAAGTGGTTGGGGCAAATCAACCCCCACAGAGGCTGCTTCTCGAAGTATTTTTGTTCATATTAAACGGTCTCTTGCTCTGCCGATTTTACAAGTCTTCGATTCTCCAGATCCTGATTCCCCTTGCCCTTCTCGTTTCACTACAACCCAACCAGCTCAAGCTCTTGCCCTTGTTAATGGCGATTTTGCTAGTGAGCAGGCTAAGGTTTTAGCTGAAGATGTTTTAAAAACTGTGGGCAATAATAGTTCTAATCAAGTTGCTGAAACCCTTCGTAGAGTTTTCCAAAGGCATCCTAATCAAGATGAAATTGATCGTGGTATTCGTTTTATCAACGATTCAATTCAAAAAGATTCTCTCAATGCCAATGAGGCATTTCAGCGATTTTGTCTTCTTGCTTTTAACCTCAATGAGTTTATTTACCTTAACTAAAAGCTTTAACTTTCAGGTGACCTATGCAGAATTTTTGTGGTAATACAAGGCGTGAGTTTATTTGGCAGACGGGCGCTGGCTTTACTGGCGTCGCCCTTGCTGGCATGCTTGAAGATTCTTTCTTCAAGGCGAATGCTGCACAACCCTTTAACCCTCTGGCTCCTAAAAAGCCTCACCGCGATGCTAAGGCTACTAGTGTTATTTTCCTCTATATGTATGGCGGGCCTAGCCATATCGATACCTTCGAGTACAAACCTGCCTTAAATGGTATGGATGGTAAAACTATCGATGTTAAGACTTTTGGGCGGGGTGGGAAAAAAACTAGCGGCAGGATTGTTGAACCTCGATGGAAATTCAAACAGTATGGCAAATCAGGCAAATATGTCTCGGATCTCTTCCCTAACCTCGCCAAGCATGTTGATGATATCTCATTTATTCATTCTATGACCGCTGATTCTCCTATACACGGATCTGCTATGATCCAAATGAATACGGGCAAGATTCAATCGGGCGCACCTTGTATGGGTTCTTGGGTTAATTACGGCCTTGGTAGCGAAAACGCCAACCTCCCGGGCTTTGTCGTTATGCTTGACCCACGAGGTGGGCCTATCAGTGGGGCTAAAAATTGGTCTAGTGGCTATATGCCTGCACAGTATGAAGGTACCCTTTTCCGTTCTCAGGGTTCCCCTATCCTTGATCTTTCACGCCGGGCAGAAATGTCTGACCCTCAACAGCGCAGAATCCTTGATACTCTTTCTCAGTACAATTCCGAACACGCTTTGCATAATAAAGATTATTCTGCACTTAATGCTCGCGTTGCTAGTTATGAACTTGCTTATCGTATGCAATCTTCTGCACCCGATGCTACCGATATTTCTAAAGAGACACTTAAAACGCAATCTCTCTATGGAATTGATAACCCTAAAACGGCTGTTTTTGGCAGGCAATGCCTTCTTGCCAGAAGATTAGTCGAGCGGGGAGTAAGGTTCATTCAGCTTTATTCAGGCGGCGCTCATAACGATGATAATTGGGACGCTCACGGCGACCTCGAAAAAAATCATAACCTTCACGCTGGCGAAACTGACCTGCCTATCGCTGGTTTGCTTGCTGATCTTAAACAGCGTGGCCTTCTAGAATCCACCCTTATTATCTGGGGCGGCGAATTTGGTAGACAACCTACCGCAGAATATGCCAAGGGTAGTGGTCGTGATCATAACGCTTATGGCTTCACTATGTGGATGGCGGGTGGTGGCATCAAGGGCGGGACTACCGTTGGTTGCACCGATGAAATTGGGAACAAAGCTGTCGAAAAACCTTTCCATGTCAAGCATCTTCATGCTACTGTGCTTGATCGTATGGGACTTGACCCCGAAAGATTGACTTACTTTTATGGTGGGCTTGATCAAAAACTAGTCGGTGTTGAAGGGGCGGAACCTATCAAGGATATTATGCTTTAACTAAGGAATTTTCGTTATGAAAATTAGACTCGCACTTTTGGGTTTTCTTGCTTCTTCTTTTCTGGCCCTTGCTGCAGAACCTGCTTATAAGGTTCTTGCTGCAGACCGAGGTAAGGTTTCTATTGTCGATGCTTCTGGTAAAGTCGAATGGGAATTTGCTAATAAGGCAGAAACTCACGACCTTCAGTATCTTCCCAATGGTAATGTGCTTTTACCCCTTCCCAAAAATATCGTTGCTGAAGTTGATAAGCAAGGTAAAGTCGTTTGGCAGTTCGAATGCAAACCCAAGGAAGGCAGCAAAGATCGGGTCGAAATACACGCTTTTCAACGACTTGAAGATGGCCTTACTATGATTGCTGAATCTGGCAATCGCAGGATTATCGAAGTAGATAAAGATGGCAAAATCGTTCGTGAAGTTCCCCTTACCGTTGAAAAGCCTAGTTCCCATCGCGATACCCGTATGGCTCGTAAACTTACCAATGGTAATTATCTTGTTTGTCACGAAGGCGATGGCAAAATTCGTGAATACGACCCCGCAGGCAAAGTCGTTTGGACTTATGTTATGGATCTTGGTGATAGGCCACGCAGCCCGGGCCACGGCGTTGAAGGTCACGGCAATGAAGTCTATGGCGCTATTCGACTTCCTTCTGGTAATACTCTCATCGCGGGCGGGAACAACAACCGTGTGCTTGAAGTAAACCCTAAGGGCGAAATTGTTTGGAAGATCGATCAATCCGAATTACCCGGTATTAAGCTTGCTTGGGTTACTTCCCTTCATGCGCTTCCTAATGGCAATATCATTGTTGGTAATTGCCACGCCGGCCCTGAAAACCCACAGCTTTTTGAAGTGACTCGCGATAAAAAAGTTGTTTGGACTTTTAATAACTTTAAAACCTTTGGCAACGGTTTGGCTTCCGCCCATATTTTAGATATCAAAGCTATCCGTTAATTGCTTAACTGATTTTAATCGAGAAAGGGCCATCGAATGCTGGCCCTTTCTCTTTTCTTTAACTTCAACTTTTCATGTTATTATTCAGATAGTTGCTTCTAATTTTCATTTGGAAGAGAATTGGTTTTAACTTAATTAGAAAATGTGTGAGTGTATATTGGTGTTGATTAGGCTACGCCTTGCTTGCCAAGCGTTTTGGCTCTGATCTTGAGTGAATTGTTATTCACGGCGAATGGAGTTGTGTTCGCCACCTCAACCCGTGGTCTTCAAGGCAGCGGTCTATAGGTTCTACTCTTATTTCGGCTTCGTTTATGCTAAACCTTTACTAGTTTAAAGCTGACCTGATAGCGATAGAAGACGATGTTCGGGGTCATCTTCAGGGCGCGGCGAATTCGCTGGTCATCTTCGTATGCAATAATAACCCCGAGCACCGTCTGCCCATCATCGGCCAGTTCCTCCTGTACAAAGCTCATGTAGCGTAGCGTCTGCCCCACCACTGCGTCACTGGCTCGGCCCTTCTTCAGTTCCACCACCAGCAACCGCTTCTTGTCTTTGCTAATGGCCAGAATATCGAGCGGGCCAGTATCAGTCTGATATTGCTGCGCCTTCTCGCCGTCCTCTTCGTAGATGTCGTAATCCTTTCCGAGTTCGGTATTCGACCAGTTCTGAACAAGAAAATCTTCCAGATGCTCTTCTAAGGCAAACGCCGACGGGTCTTCCACCGAAGCATCAGTAGAAATTAACTTCGGCGCAGATACCCCGCCAAGAAGTTTCTCCAATTCCTCGCGATGCAGCGAAATATTACTCACAGTGCCGATTGAGCCGGAAGAGTTCCGCAACGCCTCACTCATTGCCGCACGGTCTATGGTCACATTGAGCCAGATGACGGGCCGCCGATGACCTAGGTCTTTCCCAGCCTCGTAGTAATACTCTCCACTTACTTCCCCGATGCGATACTTTCCCGTGCCATCGGGACAAAACACTATGTCGCCCTTTTGAATTCCCTTGGATACCGTCCACAATGCGCCACAAGCTAACCCTGCACCAATCTTGGTTTTTTCGGGATGAGCAGCAAGAAATACTGGGATGAACTCCTTGTTAAATGCTCGCCACTCCTCGGGCAGCTTTCTGGTGAGGTCTTGGTTAATGCCGAAATCCGTGCCGATGAAATTGCTTACAAAGCACGCCTCGGCAAAGATACTTTTTTTACCCAGCATGACACGGTAGAAGTTTTTCATAGGTTTACAATTCTCCAGTAAAGGCTTGATGCTAAAGCGACTTTTTCAATGCTACCACATTTTCGTTGTAGGGGATTTCATTAGCGTTTATGTTCGTATCCCTCGCTGTTTTCGAATGATGGTTTTCAGGCTATTAATGTCGCCGGGTTTGCCATTCATCCGGTGCAGCATCCGGTGACAGTTGGCGCATACCGTGGCCAAGTCTTCCTGCCGTGTCTTGATGTTCTCTCGCAACTTTGCCAATTGAACGATGTGATGGGCCTCAGCAAATGCTTGGCCTAGCCGGCCGTAAGTCTTTTCAAAGCGAAGGCCGCACACTTGGCACTGGTAGTTGTCGCGAATCTTACATTCGGTTGCGAGCAACCGGCTGCGTTCTCGGCGCAGGTGCGAGACAACCACCCGTCGGTTTTCTAACTGTGGGTAGACCTCTTGGCTTTCGTCTTCAGCCGAAGCACCGGGGAGCGTGCGAGCCACGGACTCAAAAAAACTGGCGGCTAGGGCGAGAAAATGTGGGCTGATCTTCGTTGCAGTGGTGCTTGTCCGGTCATAGATGCCGAAATAGTTTCCATCACCATATTTTTCTAGGATCGGCTGATTAAATTGGGCAAAAGGAAGGCGTTTGGCAAGGCTCACCGCTGGGGCGTCATCTATATCGTTGCTTGTGATGGTTCGAATGGGCGCAAGCTTTTTATTTACTCTTTTCGTAAGGTTAAGAATTTTTGGGCCTTGGTTTGAGCGAAAACATACCCACAGCTTACGCTCTTTATGACCGGAAAAACGATCAAGCCTGATCTCTAGATGGGTGGCTTGCTTACCAAGCTTGCCGATGGTTGCCGACCAGCCAGCGGTATTTGTCACCGTAACCTGACTTGGCAATCGTACCCGGATTGCCGTCCCTCTAACCCGCAATTTTAGCTCAACGGCTAATTGGCGAGCTATCTTCAGAAGCCATCTACTGTCTTGGCGGGTGTTAATGGCCATTTTACAGTTCTCCGGTGAAGGAACGGGGAGCAGGTTGCCCATTCACTGACTGGCTTTTTCTGGATTTCCCCAATTGCCCAGTTGCTGACTGGGCAATTGGGAGGCGGCGCATGTATTCAAGATTGCTCTTAGAGTAGCCCCGGCCAAACTCTTGTTCTAGCCTCTCGGCGAGTTGCTTGATCACCTCCTGCCCATAAGCCGCGCGGTCTTTTCCCTTCTGCTCCTGCTCGACGATGCGCCGCCCAATCTCAAAATTCGTATGGACTTGCACGAGGTCCACGCCGCGGGCCACGGTGGCGCGGGCGTTAGAAATGAGACCACGGATGTCGTTGAATAAAGATTTGGTGAGTTTCATAACAGTCTCCTGATGTTCCCTAGTACTTGTCGCTCTCGGCATCCAGCGTAGCGATCATCTTGGTCGGTTGGGTGCTCATCCTTTCACCTCCCTTTCTTTGTCCCACAAACGCAGGCGCTCGACAATCTGCTCGGGGCTGGGGAGTTCATCGCGGTAGGCTTCGGGGAGTTGGGGCACGATGGTGTAGGTAGCCACGCCGATGGGACGGGCCGCGCTTCGCAGGGCATACTCGACGACGGTGTGGTTCTTTTCTCGGCAGATGATGATGCCGATGGGGAAGTTCTCGACCTCTATGCGCTCCTGCGCATCTAGCGCTTCTAGATAGAACTCCATCTTCCCTTTGTGCTCCGGCTCAAAGGCGCGGATTTTCAGGTCGATGGCGACGAGGCAGCGCAGACGGCGATGAAAAAGCAGGAGATCAATGAAATATTCCTGCCCACCGACTTCCAGCCGGTATTGGCTGCCGACGAAGGTGAAGGCCCCGCCCATCTCCGACAGGAAGCGGCGGAGGTTCTGGACGATGGCGCCTTCCAGCTCGCGCTCGGAGTGTTCTTCGGCCAGATCGAGGAAATCAAAGGTGTATTCATCCTTCACGGCCAGCACGGCTTGGTTCCTGATCTCGGGAGTGAGCGTCTGGCCGAAACTGGTCTGGTTGAGGAGGTATTTCTCGTAGCTCTGGTTATCGATTTGGTGCTGGAGGACGGCCTTGGTCCAGCCAAAACGGGCGGTGGCGCGGAGGTAGAACTCGCACTGGAGGTCGTCTTTGCAGCGGTTCATGATGACTATGTTTTTGGCCCAGCTAATTTCTGCAACCAATGGTTGCAGAATTGGCCGGTCGCAGTATTCTGTGTAAAATTGGCTCATGCACCAAAGATTTCTAGCTGAAAAACCATTACGCCGGGGAACTCCATTTGGAGATCGTTGGCGAGGGTCTGGACAATGGCTTTGCCCCAGCCAAGGGTCTCCTGCTTCTGGTGAATGGACTGGCCGAGGTCCCTGTAAAGGGCGATCAGTTCCTTGTTCACCGCCCGCATCGCCTGGTATTAGCCGTGGCGGATGCGGGCCTTCACTTCGGTGAGGAAGCCGGGGTAGTCAGGGGTGGTGAGTTCGCTCATGCAAGTATCCCCCGCTTCGACAAGCTTCCTGCTGGCAGGCTTAGGGACCGGCCCTCGGTGGCTTTGTCGGTTTCGAGGGCATCGAGGTATTTCAGGAAGAGCAGCCAAGAGGATTGCTCGGTGTAATCGAGTTCGCTGGCGCAGCCGGTTTCCTTTCGGAGTGCATCGTCGATGTTTTTGAAGGCTTGTTTGAACATAATAACCTTTAGGTTTTGTAATCGCATCAAAGAATAATTATACCGTTAGGTACTTGCTATGAAAATAGTTTCTCACTCTTTGGAGTTTATTCTTAATAAAAGAGTTATAATAATCGTAAAGTCATTAATATATAGTCTAGCTTAAATAATAAAGCTTCAAACTAGTACCGCTGTCATCCTCACGAATGTGGGGAACTAGTGTGAAACTGGCAGCGGCTGGACCCCTGACTTAAAAGCCCAGCGACACAAAGCCCAGCGACTGCGCTCGCTGGGGCTGCTTTTCCCCTTTTTAAAACAAACTCAAACGCAGAAATACAGCCCCATGGCCACTGTTAGCAATGAAGAGGTCCATGGGCTTTGGGGGCTTTCCTTCAATCAATCCATTATAAAGACTTTGGATGGTAATCAGAACCAAAAGTTACTTCATACCGTCGCAACAGTTAACTTTTGTTTGATGTTAACTACTGCATAACTCTTAAAATATTTAACGATAAACCCGATTTTCCAGTTTCAAAAATAAATTTTAATCATTAGGATAGTTAGATGTGAGTTCCACTTCCTTAACTCATAGGTTAGTTTGTTTCAATAAAACTAGTTGCCAGATGGTACTTTAAAAGGGTGATCGCTATGAAATTCTTTAGCCGTAAAGCAATCAAAAAGAACAGTTTCTTCAGCAGGCCTTGTTTAGAGGGTTTGGAAATCCGCTTGGTTCCTGCAGGCGAATTATTGCTCCATAGCCTCCCAGGCGCAACTAAACGCATCTTTCTTGACTTCGATGGCCATACTACCACTGGAACGGCTTGGCTTAATGGTGCTACTATCGTAACCCCTGCTTACGATATCGATAATAACCCAAGTTCTTTTTCCGCTACCGAGTTAGCTAATATTCGCGAAATCTGGGAACGCGTTAGCGAAGATTACCTCCCCTTTAATGTGGATGTTACTACCGAAGATCCAGGCATTGAAGCCTTGCGCAAAGTTGGTAACTCTGACACAGATTGGGGTATTAGGGTTGTTATTGGCCAAAATGAGGCCCCCGCACCAGGCGCTGGCGGGGTTGCTTATTTAAATTCTTTTAGCTGGAATTCTGATACCCCTTGTTTTGTATTTAACTATGGACAAGCTGGAGACCCAAAAACTGTTGCGGAAGCTGTCAGTCACGAAGTTGGCCATACTTTGGGATTAAGCCACGATGGCACCTCTATCCTTGGTTATTATGATGGTCATGGTTCTGGCGTTACGGGTTGGGCCCCTATTATGGGCGTGGGTTACTATCAAAACCTTATCCAGTGGTCTAAAGGTGAATATTTAGATGCCAATAATCAAGAAGATGATCTTGCAATCATTACCAACAACACCAATGGCTTTGGCTATCGTAACGATGATTTTGGTAGCACCATCGCTACCGCTTCTAATCTTATTTTTACCAATCCTACGACCGTATCAACCACGGGTATCATCGAACGAAATACCGACCTCGATGTCTTTAGATTCATCCTCACTTCCAGTGGCGCGGTTAACCTTAATATCAATCCTGCGGTCAATGGCCCCAACCTCGATATCGAAGCCAAACTCTATAGCGCTTCTGGTACCCTTTTAACAACTAGCAACCCTGTCAACGCTCTTAATGCTAGCTTTAGTACCTCACTTAATGCTGGTACATACTACATTTCAATCGATGGGGTTGGAATGGGTAACCCATTAACTACAGGCTACACCGATTATGGTAGTCTGGGCCGTTATTTCATCACAGGCACGGTGCCTAGTTCCACTTCACCACCTACCATCACCGGCCCTTCAGGCGGCCCAGGCGCTGTCAATAGTGCCATTATTATCAACGAAAATACCACCACTGTCACTACCTTTACCGCAGATAAATCCGTTACCTGGTCGCTAAATGGCGGACTCGATCTGGCTCGCTTTACCATCAACGCTTTCACTGGTGCCCTTACCTTCATCACTCCGCCAGATTTTGAAAACCCAACCGATAGCGATGGAAATAACACCTACATCGTTCTCGTTCGAGCAACCGATACGAATGGCAACATCTCTTCGCAAACCCTAACGGTTACGATTGCCAATGTTGCAGAATTTCCCCCTGTAATCACTGGGCCAAGTGGTGCACCAGGGGCACTTACCAGCACCAGAAGCATTAACGAAAACAGTAGCATTGTCACCACCTTTTCTGCAGATAAACCCGTTATTTGGGCAATCGTAGGCGGATTAGATCAGGCCAGATTCAGCATTAATTCTGTCACTGGTGCGCTTACCTTTATCAATAACCCAGATTTTGAACTCCCTTCCGATAGCGATTTAAATAATACTTATATCGTTACGATTCGGGCTACCGATTCTGGCCCCATGTCTTCTACCCAAACCCTTACCGTTACCATCCTAGATGTTTTAGAAACAGGCACTGGAACTAATCGCACAGATATCACCGGCGCTAAAGTTCTTTATGCCTCTGCTACCGGCATAGAGTCAGGTAAACTTACCGGCTTTAGAATTAAGTTTAACGAAGCAATTACCACTTCAACCTTTACTACTGCTGATCTTTCACTGCTTTCCCCTACCAATGCTGCTCTTACTTTTTCTAGTGTTACAGCGGTGCCTAATACCAATAACACCGAATTTATTCTTACGCTTTCTACTACTCAAACAACGCCAGGTAATTATGTTCTTAAAGTTGGCCCCGATATCCGAGACCTTGCAGGCAATCAAATGAATCAAGATAATGATTCGATGAATGGCGAACTCACCCAAGATCAATATGTTGGATCTTTCAGCCTGTTTACCACCTACAGTTTCAACAACACTTCTAATACGCCTATTAAAGATTTAACAACGACTAAATCTGTCATTACTATTAATCAAGTGATGAATATTAAAGACATTAATATTTTCATTAATATTGCTCATACCGCAGATTCAGACCTTGTGATAACCCTAACTTCGCCTACTGGCCAGTCGGTGGTGCTATCTAACCGTAGGGGAGCATGGGGCGATAATTTCACCAACACTTTATTTGATGATGATGCAAGCAACGCAATTTCTACCGGTACTGCACCCTTTACTGGAACTTTTAAACCCGAATCTGTACTTTCCATCTTTAATGAAAAAAATGCTAAAGGCAATTGGACTCTTACCATCGAAGATAAAGCTGGGGGCGATGTAGGCAAACTCATCTCTTGGAAATTAATCGTCCTTACTAATACCAAGCTTACTTCCACCGCTAACCTTGCAAGCACACGCGGGGGTTCCATTACCGTTACCAACCCAAGTGCAAGTATGGCAAACTTTAGCCCAGCCTTGGCAAATGCAATTGTAAATACATCATCAACAACCACAACTAGAACTTCTACTCCAACTTCAAGCCATGCTGCATTGCCAAACAGTTCTACCACCCCTGCTAATTCCCTAATTCCCAATGCATCTTCCGGTAGCACAAGTGCTTCGTCTAGCCAAAGGCCCACAGCGCAACAAGCTGTTGCGGATCAACTCTTTTCAGGATTGTTCCGGATTTAAAAGCCCAGCGCCTGCCCTTTTTAAAACAAATACAAACGCACAAATACAGCCCCATGGAACGCAGTCCATAGGCTTTGGGATTTGGACTTTCGTAAGGTGGGCTTTCTGCTAGACTTTGTGGGGGGTAAGGCATTGATAGTTGGGTGTTTTCAAGACCCAGCGACTGCGTTCGCTGGGTCTTCTTTTCCTGCACACGATGCCTACATGCGTTTGATACCGCGCCTACAGATGTCTAATCCCGGGAACGCCAATCTCCCGATTGGCTTTTTTAACCCGGCCAATCGGGAGATTGGCGATCCCAGGGTAGAAAATGCGAAATACCTGCTGGGGCTTCTTATTTCCCCGTTTTAAAACAAATACAAACGCAGAAATACAACCCCATGGAACGCAGTCCATGGGCTTTGGGGCTTTGGGGCTGCTTTGTCTATTTCTATAAAACTCCCTTTCCCCGAATTCTTTCAAAACTGATCTGCACCTAATGCACCGCAATCTTCTACGGTTGCATTATGAAAACAAAAACCCCCTTCCGCTTACGCATCCGTGAGCATCGAAAAATCCGCGCAAGCGAGTTACTCGCCCACCCGCTCAACCCCCGAATCCATCCCGATTTCCAAAAAGAAGCCCTCGCAGATATCTTGCAAGAAGTGGGCTTCGCTCGTAGCCTCCTTGCCTTCGAAACCGCACAAGGAAAATTACAACTTATCGATGGGCATTTACGCCAATCCCTTGCAGAAGATCAGGAAGTGATCGTTGAGATTTTAGATGTAAATGAAGAAGAAGCGAATGCCCTATTACTATGCTTAGATCCATTAGCAAGCTTAGCTTACTACGATAGCCCAACGCTAGAAGCGCTTAAAAAAGTGGTTCAAACCTCGTCAGAATCGTTAAAAATATTGTGGGAAAGTTTAGGCCAATCGCAAGAGAAAACGAAATCGGATCTCGAAGCTTCACGCAAACAAACCGCACAATCCATCCCGGAGCAGTTTCTTATCTTGATCGAATGCGAATCAGAAGCAGAGCAATCGCATCTTTTAGAATCGCTCAAAAAACAAAAGCTAAAATGTAAAGCTCTCCTTTCCTAACCTTTTTCAAAAAAGAAGAAATAATATGAATGTCACGGTTGAATTAAAAAGCCCACTTTGCGATTCCCCCAGAGCCGCTCAGGTTAGAGGAATGTTCGATCTGGAAAACACCCCTCACGACCTGCACCTGCGGACGCACGAACTTTCGCTTGAAGAAAAACCTTGGAACATCGGGCTGATCACTGGGCCAAGTGGCTCGGGTAAAAGTACCCTTAGTAAAGTTCTTTGGCCTAACTCGATTGAACCCTCTAATCTCTGGCATCCTTCCGCTTCGCTTCTCGATGCCTTCCCTTTGGAAATGGGGATTAAGGAGGTGGTCGAGATATTATCTTCGGTGGGATTTAGTTCGCCACCTGCCTGGCTGCGTACTTTTTCGACCTTATCAACGGGGCAGCAGTTCCGGGCTACTCTCGCCCTTTGCATTGCACAAGCGCGAACTGCTCGAACCGACTCGCCCATGGTTTTTGATGAGTTCACTTCGGTGGTGGATCGCACAGTAGCGCGCATAGGTTCTGCAGCGCTTGCAAGAATGGTAAGGAAATTTAATATGCAATTTGTTGCAGTTACTTGCCATTCGGATGTGATGGAATGGCTGCAGCCCGATTGGGTTTATCAAGTCGATGAGGGGCTTTTTTCGTGGAGGTGTCTTCGGCGAAGGCCAGAAATCCAACTCGAAATCGTTCGTGCAAAGGCATCGGCGTGGCATCTGTTCGCACCGCATCATTATTTAACCAAGTCGATTGCAACAAGTGCGGTTTGCTTTCTCGCAAGCTGGAATAAACAGCCTGTTGCGTTTTCTGCTTGGCTGCCTTTCGTAGGAAAAGGCCCCTTGGCAAAGCGAGAACATCGCACGGTTTGCTTACCAGATTTTCAGGGTGTAGGAATCGGCCAAGCCCTAGCTGCCACCATCGCGGCGTTATTTAAAAGTTTGCACTTCAAAGTGATTAGCACCACCACCCACCCGGGGTTGATTGCTTCTCGCTTACGAAGTCATAACTGGACATTAAGGCGGGCACCCTCACTTGCATCTGCTAAAAGCAAGATGAACCTTAGCCACGCTTGTACCAGATTAACCGCAGGGTTTGAATATGTTGGCCCTGCGATGAATCAGCGGCTCGCAAGGGAACTTCTTCAAACTTAATTAAGGTAAATAAATGAAATCCCAACCCACCACTTCTATCACTCATACGATTATTTCTTATTTGCAAGCCGGTGGCACACCTACGATAGCCGCACAAGCCGCGGGGATTGAAGAAAGCATATTTCTTTCTTGGTTAAAGCAGGGGAAAGGTGAAAGTGCTAAAAAAGTCTTTCGTGAGTTTGCAACTGCGGTTGAAAAAGCGTATGCCCAAGCAAGGTTGCGTGCTGAGGTCTCTGCCTTTAATGATAAGCCTTTAGAATGGTTAAAAAGCGGACCTGCAAGGGGGGATTATGAATGGGGGGCTAAAAGTTCGGTGCGTAAAGAAATTACCACCATTGAACCTAATCAACAAAGTTTACAACAAATGTTGCAAATGTTATTAGAGGTCTTGTTGCCTTTTCCTGAAGCTAGAAAAGCAGTGGCACTGGCATTTGAAAAAGAAAACCCCACTATTTAAATAGTAGGGTTCTTTATTTACAGTGAGCATAAACTCTCTAGCTGAAACTTAGGGAACTTGTGAGTCGCTTGATATATCGTCACCTTGTGGAGTTTCTGAATAATAGAAATTCTCACTGGTGATATTGGAATTAAAAGTAACAACGCTTCCATCCGCCATTGCCATATTAATACTTGCCCCCATACCGTGTAATTTCAACGGGTGAACATTGGTAGAAGGAAGGTTGAACAGAGGCGCCATATGGCATTGGCAATTCCAATTAAATGTTTGCTTGGTGGTATCGGTTGTCCAACCTGAGTTCGCAGAAGATAAATTAACAAACCCATAACGGGGCCAATATCCGCTGGGATAAACCGATGCGGTAAGGGTTGGAATAGGGTTGGCACTATTATCATAGCTGGTGACAACGGGGGGTATGCCATAGGCCCAAAGGCCAGCGCCTTCACTAGGGAAGGTACCCGCAGCCCGGCTGGAAATCGCATACTTTTCGCCCAAAATAGTCGTATGCGAAAGGCCATCCATAATACTCGTAAACTTTATGCCGTTATCGCCAAAAACTTGCCAGTTGGCAGCGTAGCTTGAAAGGCCCCATTTGGTTCCGGAAGTTGCGTTAGCCGAGCTTGCCCAAGTTGGCCAGGGGTTGGTTGGGCTGCCATTAGCCCAAGCAGGAACCGAAGCAGGCAAAGTATACACGCCGTTATTTGCACTCCAAGTGGGATCAAGCGGGTTATTAAATCCTTTGATAGCGGTACCGCGTGCAGCATCTTTACCCAATTTATAAAGGCTTTCTTGTTCTAAAAAAGGCAAGAGGTTATGAAAAAAGGAAGCTTGGTTTGCCGCGGTAGCACCTATCTGACTGCTGCCTACTACGCCAAACATAGGGGGCGTGATTTTAAATTGGTCGTGACTATTATGAATGGCAAGTGCCATCTGCTTGAGATTATTTTTAGAAGTTGTTCTGCCAGCTGCTTCGCGAACCTTTTGCACAGCAGGCAATAATAAGCCAATTAAAATCGCAATAATTGCGATGACTACTAACAGTTCAATCAGGGTGAATGCTTTTTTAGAAGCAAGTAATTTTTTAATCACGGTACCGTTCTCCAAAACACGAACAAACAAAAAGTGAAATAAAACGAAGGTGAATAGATGGTAGTAGGTGGGCAATCGTTGCCCTAAAAAACTAGTGAAACGGACACGCCGTCACTTTGACTAGTTGTTTCAGGAAAAGCCTTGGCCAAAAATAACCGGATCGCTCGCCAGAGAACTGGCAAAGAAAGGCTTCAAAAATAGTACGCCAAGAGGCATAAGCCAAAAATCCTAAGGAATGAAATTGAAATATTAGTTTAGGGGTTGAGGATAAAGGAGTCAACAAGAATTTAATTAGGGAAAAAGGGGAGATAAAAAGGGGGAGGGATAAATTCGGATAATTTTTCTGCTGCTACGCTGCACAATTCTAGAATCTCCTGTTAATGTACATAAGTACACCTAAGCACGGTTGCTTTAAAAGTAAGAAGTTACTTAAGAATTCACTTAAGGAGTAAAGCAATGCAACCCGAACCATCTTTTCTTTGCATCCACTGTGACTTGATGCCTATTGAACGGCCTGCTTCGCTTTGTTGTCGTTGTAAAGCGACTGCCAGCATTCGCAGGCTTTACCTTCGTAGGCGTGGTTGGACCCCCGCGTGGGAAACTCACTTGAGGACACTTACCGCCAAGGCCCAGCAAAAGAAATCTTTGTTTTCTCTTTAAACCTAACCAACCAAGGAGTCACACCATGAGCCAGCATCTTGAGCAGGAAGAATTCGAGCCTGATATGACTTGGAAGATGAAGCCAGTAAAAGCAAATGAGAACATTCCGGTGGCAGAAGTTGATTTTTTTACGCAGGTTCGTTGCCCGGTATGTCATTACCCGCTGGTATCTAGGCAAGGGAAAAAGGGCCCCATCTACACTTGTGCCTGCAAAGACCTTGATTGAGAAGCAAAGACCTTGATTGAGAAGCAAAGACCTTGATTGAGAAGCAAAGACCTTGATTGAGAAGCAAAGACCTTGATTGAGAAGCAAAGACCTTGATTGAGAAGCAAAGACCTTGATTGAGAAGCAAGACTTAGATTTTTAGAAAATATTTTGAAACTGGACTACACCTTTCGCACATTAAGAATCTAGATTGTGTAAATGAATGCAATTGGAGGCGATGCAATATGAAAACAGCACAAGGCCCTTTTGATTTTCCCTTGCCCGACTCTTTAGCTTTTAAGCTGGAGAGGATTATGAAAACCCTTCCTCACGACCCAGTCTATGCGCTTCATCGTAAGCCAGTTCTTTGCAAAGCTTCTGGCTTTGATCGTTCTGATATATCTTGGATTAGTGAAGAATCGATCGATCGCACTGGGGATATTGTTTTGGCAAACGGTATGGATGATTCGGTTTTTACTTCTAACCCCATTGTTACCCTGAATCATAATTATGAACTTGCGCCGGTGGCACTTTCTGCTTGGCGTAAGCAAAGTAATGAAGGGGGATTTAAAGGGATAAAAGCAAAGACGATTTATCCGAGTAAGCCTGGTTTTTATCCTGAAAATCAGAGTTGGGTTCCCGATCAGATTTTTGCATTGGTGCAGACGGGGCTGTTAGCAGGGAAGTCGATTGGCTTTCTTCCTTTACAAGTGCGAGAGCCCAGCTATTCCGAAATTCAAAATCAGCCTTATCTTTCGCAAGTGCGATTGATTATTGAAAAATGGTTGCTGTTGGAATATGCCTGCTGTGCATTTCCTGCGCAACCTCGAGCGTTGGTTCAATCGGTGGGAATCGGTTGAATCAAAACAGGTTTGGGTTAGCTGTTTTGTTTTATCACTTTTTTTGAAAGGGTCTGATTATGCAAATGGAAGAACCTTGTAATGAGTTTAAGGAAGTGCCCGCTGTTGCGGAACAAGCACTTGCAGATTTTGCAAAGGCACAGAATCTTTCTCGGAAGAATGCTGCGCAATTGATCTTTGGTAATTCGAATGCGGATATCCAGGGTAAAACTTTTGGCGATTGGCTCCTTTGTGTGCGCAAAAACGATTGGCGTACTCTCGAACGCAAATACCAATCTTTTCCCGCGGATGGTAAATCCGCACTCAACACTTCCGTGGGAACTCAAGGCGGTTATCTTGTGCCCCTTGAATTTACCGACCGGTTGGTGAAAGCTGCGGGGGAAGGTGCGGTGGTTCGCCCTCGGGCTACTATCATCCCGATGGAATCTCGAGCGGCTCAGGTTCCCTGCTTAGATTGCACCACCGTTCCGGGATCTTCCGACAGCGCTTTTCTAGGCGGCATTGTCGCTCGGTGGACTGAAGAAAGTTCTACCCTTAATGAAACCGAGCCTGTTTTTAGACAAGTGGAATTGGTTGCTCACGAACTTTCTGGCTACAGTCGGGTTAGCAACTCGCTATTGCAAGATAGCGCCATCGGGCTTGAGCAACTTCTTGTAACCTTGTTTGGCAGAGCTATCGCTTGGCACGAAGACCACGCTTTTTTACGAGGCGATGGCGTGGGGAAACCTCTTGGAATTCTGAACAGTAATGCTTTAATCAGCGTGAGTAGAAGTGGAGCTAATGCTTTTGCTTTGGCAGATGCTTCCGAAATGTTGGCTCGCTTACTTCCCGGCTGGTCCCCTGCCAGTACTGTTTGGGCTATGCATCCTTCCGTTGCGGGGAAGTTGTTTCAGATGACTTCTTCTGGGGCGGGAAGTAATGCCATCTATTTGGATAACGCTCGGGTCAAGCCATCGATGGTACTGTTCGGAATTCCGATTGTCATCACCGAGAAACTGCCCGCGCTTAATACTCAGGGCGATGTACTGCTTCTTGATTTGCATCATTACCTGATAGGCGACCGTAGAGAAATCGAGATCGCGTTTTCAGAGCATGTTGCCTTCACCAGCAATCAGGGAGCTTGGCGTTTTGTTTCACGGGTGGATGGCCAGCCTTGGTTGCGTTCTAGTATCACGCTTAGCGATGGTGTTTCCACTCTTTCACCTTTCATCAGCCTGGCAGCAGGTTAATTTTTTGGAGTAACTAATATGACAAATCTTGCATCTGAATCTACCGCAGTGATAGGAATTATCAACCCCGCAGATCGGGTGGGAACCACCACTAATGGCAGCGGAATCGACTTGGCGAAGTTTCATAAAGCTATGTTTATTTTGCAAGTTGGAAACACCGATGCCATCGTTGATTTCAAATTGCAGCAGTCCGCTTCTTCCTCTTCTGGCTTTACTGATATCAGTGGAAAAGCCATCACGGCCTTTGCAGTTACGGATGATAACAAGCAGGCGGTGATTGATTTAGAGGGTTCGGAACTAGCTTTAGGAAAGCGTTATGTGCGAGCGGTTTTGACTGCTGGGGCAGGAACCGCCTGTGTGGTTGCAGTAATAGCGCTTGGGTTTTCTCCTCGTTTTTCACCTGTTCACGATGATGATCTTGCAAGTGTTGCGCAGATTGTCAGTTAGCCCTGTTTCTAACCCGCACCAACTTTAACCCCGCACCCACGGATCAGCTTCTTGCAAGTATTTCCTTGCCTTAATGATCCGTGGGATTTTTTAACTTGAACCCCGGAGGTATTTCTTATGGAGAACCTTCTTTCTTCGACTCGGGCTAAGCAATCCATCGCCCTTGCAACCTTTACTGAAAATGAAAATATTCAGATTGCTACCCTTTGTGCTGCAGTTAGTGCTATGGTTCGCAAGTTTACTCGCAGAGACCTTACTCTAGAAAGTTACACCGAACTTGCAGATGGTACTGGCACCACATTTTTATTGCTTAAGCAATATCCCATTAGCAATGTTACCCAAGTTTGCTTGGTTGGAAATGAGCCTAATCACGATGTTGGAGGTTACACCTTAGATGCAAGTCACGGGATATTAATTCGGAGTAACAGTATATGGAATAAAGGTTATTCAAACTACAGCGTGGTTTATGAAGGGGGTTATGAAACTTTGCCTGAGGATTTGGTGGAAGCTTGTGCGGAGTGGGTCGCGGCGCTTTTTTGGCAAACCAAGGATAACCCTGCCTATGGGGCTAAGCTTCCTACCAATTCGATGCGCAGGATTTTAAGGCAGTATCAACGAACTTTAATTTGAAAGGAAGGAGAAAATGTTTTTGCCTAACACCACCTGTGATTACTTTCAGGCAGGCCATCTGCCTGGAATTGATGCAGCGGATATAAGTGGCTTGCCTTGTTATTTGGATGGGGATTTTAAGCGGGGTAATTCTGCAACTGGGAAATTGCGCTGGACTCATCGTATGATTATTTCCAAAAGTGCTGGCGTTACCCTTTCCGATTCTGAAGAAAGTCCTTGTAGGGTTTTTGTCCCTAATGAATCAGGTACTTGCTTTGATGTAATTTTTGTCGAACAACCTAACCGCGGTAAAGCCAATGCCATCAAGCAGGTTTATTTGCAGCGTCAAAGTGTTTCTTGGCCTACTCAGGAATTATAAACCTTATGAATAGCTTCAATACTTCTTGCGATGTTTTCCACACCGCGATTTTAGGAACCGATGAGCCAGATATTGCAGGTGTTCCTTGCTTTTTGACAGAGTCGTACCCACGGTCTTCGCAATTAGAATATGCAAGGCAATACACCGCAGTGATGGAGGTCGCGTTATCGAGTGGGTTACGCGATGGCTACAACGATGAGAACCCAGTTTCTATTCAGTTGGGTACGGGGGAAGTTTTCATCGTGGTCTTTGTTGAACGCGATCGAAAGCAAACGGGTAGGCATTTCTTGCGGGCCTATTTGCTTAAACAACTTTAGTTTTCTAACCTTTTCTTTCTGGAGGTCATTATGAATTGCTTCATCTTTTGGCTTTTGCTTAATAGCTTATTGAATATTTCTTTGGCAGATTCGGTGGTGGCGGGGCGGAATTCTCCCGATGGGGTTGAAGCCCTTGCTTGTGATCTTCCTTCTCTCGAGCATTTAAAAAATACCGGAGGGTCGGATGGCAGCGGCCTTTGCGTTTTTACTTCCGTTGAGCATAGTGGCAGGTGGCAGAATGAAGAATTGGTGCGTGGGTTTCAGCAAAAAATGCGCAAGGAACCAGGCGGCGGGTATCCCGAAAAGCTCGACCGTATGATGGCTCGCTACTGCCCGGGGGTTTCTTACCTGCAGTACACGGGTTCTAATTCTTCCCTGTTAAAAATCGCACTCCGTACTGGAAGAATGCCCGCTGTTACCTATGGCTTTAGCCCACGCTATGGCAATCGGATTGCCCATATGGTGAACTTGGTGCATTTCTCGGATCGTTGGGCTTGCGTACTGGATAACAATTTTCCGGGCGATGATAAGTATGAATGGATGAACCCGCAGGAATTTGAAAAGCGCTGGATTTCTGGTAATGGGGGCTGGGCAGTCTTTTTGCTTAACCCGCCTCCTCCTCCGGTACCTGCAAAGTTGGTTAGTAACTTTTCTGATAAAAGTACTAGCCCTTTGCAGATGCCTGCCTTCTCTTTTAATTCTGATAAAGATTTTGAAAACTCTGCGATTGAAAACTTTGGTATTGAACAAAATAAAATTCCAATTCAGGAATCGTATTGGCTTAATGGCACCAGTGTGACCAGCGAGCAAGCTTTTAAAATCTTTCAAAATGATTCTACTCTTAATGATGATTCCAAATTGCCTAGGCTTACTTTGATTGGGTCTAAGCAGGATTGCGACAAGGTTCTTAACGACTTAAATACTCATCCTGCTTTGCTTGCTTATAAGGGGAAGATGCTGGTGCAAGGTTATCGGCCTAGCGATTGGGCGGTTCGTGATATTGGTTTTAATTTAGTTGGCACACCTCGCATTGTTTTTCAAGCGGCTCCCGATGAAACTGGAAAAGGTTTGGTGCTGCATTCGCAAGGTGATTACGAAGATGGAGCTATTGGTTTGGCACAGGGTTTGCGTAAAGCGGATCCTAATTACGATCCTAGTAAAGATGTCGATCGCAGGAAAATATTTCCGTTACAGGCGCCCGATTGGGCTGGAAATTGGATGATGCTTGGAGTTGCAGTTTTATCTTTGATTGCGGGGAGATTTTCTCTTCCTATATTAGGGATTTTTGCAAGCATTCTGAAATATTTCATCCCTGTGAAAAAAGGTGGCACCGATCTTGATACTCTTTTAGATCAGCTTTTGAAAAAAATTGATGAACGCAACCCTAAGCAACCTTAGCTCCCTAATCATCATAAATCTTTTGTCAACCTTGGGCTCTTTGACTAATCCCTTAGAGCCTTTTTTAACGATTACTATTTCCCCATTCTAATCTTGAGGTGTTTTATGAAAGCGATTTCTTTCAAGCAACCTACTGCTCAGGCACTTATTCAAGCCGATATACGCTACGACATCCGATCTTGGCGCACCGGACATCGAGGCTTGGTTTATATTCACGCTGCTAGGTCTCCTCTTCAAGAACTTCGTAGCCTGTGTAATCAAAAAAATGTTAAACAACAGATGGCTAATTGGGGTTTTAACAAGGTTGAAGATTTTCCCATGGGGGCAATTCTTGGTACCGCAAGGTTAGAGGATTGTATTGCTTTAGAAGATTTTGATTTTCTTGAGAGTAATAATCTTGGGGTGGTTCCTAACCTTAAAGATATTCCCATAAGGGGATGGGTCTGGATTTTTAGTGAACCTGTGAAACTACAATGTCCACGCCTTTACCGCGGTCGACTTGGGCTTTTTGAAGTTTCTCTTGAACCTAAACTAGATTTAAGCCAAGCCTTCCCAAAGGATACTCCCCAACCTAATGAGGGTCGCGCCTTCTTCGATGGCGATTTCAAAATCGTTACTCATACCCATAGAAAGTTGGGGTAAGGGTTGTCCTAATGATTCTTGCAACTTATTGCGGGTCTGCCTTAATAAAACAAAGGCAGCCCTGCATTTTTCTTTTTCTGATTCGTAGGCAGCCATCCCCATTAAACCCTGGCACTGTAAATATTTTAGTTTTGTAAGGTGAGAAACTAGGTTTGGAACTTCGAGTGGATCAAACCCCTGTTTGTTTTCTTCTCCACTGATATTTACTTCAAGTAAAAAATTTAGCGGGCGATTCTGTTTGCTTGCCTCGGCTTCCAACGCTTCCAGTAACCTAATGCTATCGACTGAATGAAAGAGAAAGCAAAGGGGCAAAGTTTTTTCGATTTTATTCCGTTGTAAATGACCAATAAAATGCCAGCGAACATTTGAAATCGAACTTGCCTTAGACCAAAGTTCTTGAGGCCTACTTTCACCTAAATCATTAATATCCTTGTCGAGAAGGAGTGCTGCGGTTGCGGAATCCACGGTTTTCGTGACCCCCACAAGTGTAACTTCGGATCTTTTTCTTTGGGCTTTATCACAAGATGTGACGATTCTTTCCTGGATAATAGCAAGGTTTTTTTGAAGAATTGACTCTGCGGGTAAACCATTCATTTTTATAACTCTTTCTATGTTGCCCTTCACTTCCTATTTTAATCTATTGGAAGGCAATGATTTCCATTCTTGGAAGTTTTTATCTTAACTAATATTTTCTTAGGAGTAGGAACAATGGCAGATGTTCGCGCTTTCAGGGCTCATCGTTACGATATGGGCAGGGTCGGAAATCTTAGTGCGGTTGTTGCCCCTCCCTATGATGTTATCGATGATAAACTTCAAGATCAGCTTTATAATAATAATTCTTATAATGTAATTAGGCTCGAATTAAATAAAGAACTTGCTTCGGATACCGAAACTAACAATCGCTACACTCGTAGCGCAGCGGTTTTGCGCGATTGGATTGCGGAAGATGTTGTGATTCGCGATGGTGCCCCGGCCCTTTATGTTTACGAGCAGGAATATACGGTTGAAGGCAGAAAGCATCTTCGCAAAGGATTTATGGCTCGGGTTAGGCTCGAACCCTTTGGCACCGGTAAAATCTTCCCTCACGAAGAAACCCTTTCTGGACCAAAAGCAGATCGGCTTAAACTTTATAACGCAACCAATATGAACCTCAGCCCTGTTTTCGGTCTTTACCCAGATGAAAATTGTGAGGTGATGGCTAAGCTAGAAAAAGCTGTCGGTCAAGCTCTTCCTATTGAAGCTACCGATCATCTAGGAACCATCAGCCGTCTTTGGACTATTACCGATCACATCGTGGCTAGCGCTGTTACAGGCCTTATGGGGCCCAAGCCTGTTTTCATCGCGGATGGCCATCATCGTTATGAAACTGGTTTGAAGTATTTGGAAGAACACCAAGCTCGGGGCGAAGCTACCGACTCCGAGTCGGCGCCTAACTTCATCCTTATGATGCTGGTTAGTATGAGCGACCCGGGGCTTCTTATTCTTCCTACCCATCGCCTCGTGAGTGGCTTAAAGGGAATTACTTCTGAACAAATTACTAAGGCTTTGTCTGGGCATTTTAAAGTTGAAAAAGTTGGTACGGGTGATGCCGCTGCTTTAGATGTTTGGGAATCGATTGAAGCTGATGGCGGCCAAGACCTCCTTGCTTTTGGAACCCTTGCGGATAACACTTGGCACCTTGCCAGGCTAATCGATTCTTCTGCTATGGATAAGTTAGCTGCAAGCCATAGTGTTGATTGGCGTGGTTTGGGCGTAAGTATCCTTCATGTTCTTGCGCTGGATCATTTGCTTAAAGAAAAAGCTGGGCATAATCCTAATTGCAAGTATGTTCATTTGCTCAAGGAAGTTCAGGAAGCGATGGCGAAGAAGGAATGTGATTTAGCGGTTTTGGTTGCGCCTGCGGGGATGGATCATGTGGAAGAGATAGCGGGCAACCTTGAGAAGATGCCTCCGAAATCGACTTACTTTTATCCTAAGCTTTTGAGCGGCTTACTTTTTAACTCGCTGAAGAACAGTTAGATTTACTTTTTTTCAATTCAATAAAAAGGCTCTGCGCATAGTTCGCAGAGCCTTTTATTATTTAGTCGGATTGAACAATTTGTTAAAGACTTCCGGATCAAACGGATTGGCTTCTTTACTTGTTTCTTTATCTTTTGGCGGTGTTACCTTCGTCGGTTTACTTGGTTCCCCTTTTACTTTATCTTCTGCAAAGGCAGTTGGTGCAGCAGAATCTGACTGGTTGGTTATTTGCCTTGCTGTTGTCAGTTTTACCCAATCTTCTAACAGTTTAAATGCGTCGCTATCACGACCATTAAGGGGGGCTTTGGTGGCACCGCCGTGCAGTGCTAGGGCTTTACCTAGAAAAGGGCTGTTGTCGGGTTGTTGTAAATTCACCTGACTAAGTACGGCTGCTAAGTTGAACTGAATGTTCTTTTGGTTGGGGCTAGAAAATGCGTAGACTTTTTGCAGCTTGAAGTTTCCACCTTTGCCGGTGGAATGACAATTAGCACAGGTGTTCATTAATATGGGTTGAACCCGCGTTGCAAACATACTTAGCGAATCGTTGGCAACTTCAATCGGCAAAACCAGAGGGAGGTCATCCACCAATATGGCTGTATTCACTTCTTTGCGTAAGTTTTCTTGGTCAAAACTAGTTTTAAGATGTAGCAGCAACCGCTTACCTGGGTCGTGATCGGGGCGCAGAGTAACGGCAGCGCTTGCTTCTTCTACGGCTCTTTCTTTTAGACCATATCGCACACACCAAGCTGCTAGCTTTAGTCTTTCATCTGCATCTTCTAAATTTGTTCGGGTGCGCAGAAATTTAAATGCATCATCCATACTTGGGCAAAGCTTCACCACGCTTTTTATGGGTATCCAAGTTTCCCCTATGGTCCGCTTGATTCGATAGCGGTCGTCAACAAGGTCAATTTCTCCTTCTAGAACTCGATCGTTTTCTAGCAGGATAACCTTGCCTTTAATAGCAGGTTCACCTTTAGTAGCAGGTTCACCTTTAGTAGCAGGCTCACCTTTAGTAGCAGGTTCACCTTTAGTAGCAGGTTCACCTTTAGTAGCAGGTTCACCTTTAATAGCAGGTTCACCTTTAGTAGCAGGCTCACCTTTAATAGCAGGTTCACCTTTAATAGCAGGTTCACCTTTAATAGCAGGTTCAATAGGGGCCTTGGCGGGTTCTTCTGCTGCAAGCAGCCCTAAAAGGCAGAACGGAAGTAGGAATAAGGTATTCATAGTGGGAGTTGCATAAGCAAGAAAGCAAGAAGTGTCAAGAGATAAGGGCTGTAAAAAATATTACCCGTTCTTCCTATTTTAACTGTTTGTATGATTTTTTTACTTAAGTATGAAGATTTCTTTTACTTATGTCGAAGAATTATGCAAGCAATCAGTTTAGGGCTTGTAGGGAGTGTTTTTCTATGCGTCGTTTTACTTTTTTTACCTTGGCTTTCTTCCTAGCTAATTCAATCCCTATGCTTGTTGCTTCTGATGATGGCATTCCTATGGATGCAGACCCAGGCCATACTTGGAAGCAATCTGGTTATGCCAATATGGTCAAAAAACACGCCAAGCCTCTCAACACTCCTGACTACGATGGTTATTGGGTTGGGGGAAGTAGTTGGAAGGGTAAGGCAAGTGGGCCTTCGCAGATGCAAGGAACTTATGGCAGAGATTATTTTGGCAAGTTCTTTGATAGGGTGGTGGTTCTTGGTTGGACCAATAAAGAACACGATAAAGTTGGAACGGGAAAGTATGCTACCGATGGTGGCCCCCGCGTCCGCAATGTATTAGGATTTAAGCTGCCCGAAAAAGAGGGCCTTGGAAATTTGAAGTAATTTTTAGCGACAAGCTTGGTATCAAAGAGGTATGTCCCGTCTCCTTTACCTTTGAGATACCGAGCCTGATAGTGAAAAAGCCCGCAAGCTATTAAGCTTACGGGCTTTTTTCTTTTAATAATTCTATCTTCTTAAATCACACTACCATTTAATATTACACTATCATTTAATATTACACTATCGTTTAATATTGCACTATCGTTTAATATTGCACTATCGTTTAATATTGCATAAATGTTCGAGGGCTAGAAGTAAGGCGTGGGTTCCCTTTCGACCATACCCTTGCGCCCTT